>CETF01010415.1_pt1 | contig 13458 bp, 3 predicted proteins | sample 326991 | NCBI WGS metagenome assembly CETF01 (sample SAMEA2622331, study PRJEB7988) | marine metagenome | biome: marine biome (ENVO:00000447); feature: surface water layer (ENVO:00002042); material: "saline water (ENVO:00002010), including plankton (ENVO:xxxxxxxx)" | depth 5 m | reverse complement strand
GCAGCTGGTGAACGTGATGAAGAGCTAAGACGTTTCTTACAAGACAGGGCTACGGCACAGATAGAGCGTGACTTCCTTGTAAACATGGCTCTTGACGCACAAGACCAAGCACGTCTCGAACGTGCCGAAGGTATGGCTGTACGTGACCAAATACTAAATCAGATACTTGGACTACAAGGCGCTGTAAACCAAACTGCTTCGCAGCTTGGTTACGTCCCTATTCCAGCAGCCGTATCTGAAGGAGACATACAAAAAGAAATAGACAAGCGAACAGCACAAAACATTGCAGACGTAGACCGAGCAGCAGAAGCGGTAGCTTCTGTAGGCGAAGCTGGTCTTATACGCCAGGGCATGGATGACAGCACAAAAGGCACAGCAGTTCGTGGTGACATTGCAGCACGTCTTGCAAATGAATATTCAAAAGCTAGAGACTCAGCTTATGATGACGCACTAAAATACATCTCTGGAAGAGAGCAAGTCTTTGGTACAAACGTAGGCAACATTATGGATGCAAGAAGCAAATTGCTTGCAGAGACTGCTGGTATAGCTGGCACAGGACTACAGCAACTAGCTAATCTTCCAAGCGCACCATCCGCCTTGTCTGGATACAATTACGCACGAATGATACCGTCATCAATCATAAACAGAAACATCAGCAGCGCTAATGACTTCAGGGCTCCTGTTGCGATTGGCAGTGCCATATATAACAACCCAGCATTAATGACATCGAGTCTAGCTAATTACTCAAGACCTACAAGCTTGGCTACTAACCAGGGCTTTAGTGTTAAGTCTGGCATATTCAACCCAGCAGCATTAAGTCTCGACAGCTCAAACTATCTTGGTAACGCTACAAGTATAGGTAATCAGATGATGAGCCAGCTTGGTACGTACGCTCAGAACATGCAAAACAGAGCAACAACAGCTGGTCAAAACTTTGGTCAGTCTTTTGGTCAGTTTGTAAACGACCAATCGCAAGCTGGTGGAATGAAGTATCAGTATGATGCAGACGGCAAAGTAATCCCAGGCAGTGGAGTAAAACAAAATGATGGTCTGTTCTACAGCATAGACCAATCATTTAATAAATTTTTTAATAACCTGACAGGTAGTTGAGGTAGGGAATGGTAGATTTTGTAGGATTCGGGACTGGCTATAACAAGCAAATGAACTCAGACGAACGTAGACGTCTTGAGTTGGCTAAAGCTTTTAACGAATTTAGGCAGTCAAACCCATACGCTTCGCCTATGGAAATGCAGTCTTTTGTAGACCAAGCTGCTGCTGGCAGAAACTATCTTGCTGGTGGTATGCCTAGTGCAGACGTTTTGAATATTATTGGCAAGCGTAATGCTGAAGCACTGCAAGCTAAAAAAGATGCAGACGCAAGGGCTGCTGCTACAAACAAATTAAATCTATTCAACACACAGCTTAACATGGGTGATGCTTTAGCTCGTGGTTTTACAGGAGAGATTTTTACAGAAGACGAGGAAGCAAACAGGATTTTTACTGACGAATACAAAAATTATTTAAAAGACATAGAAGAACAGAGTGGTGTTGATTTTAGTGAGATACTTACGCCAGACAGAATTAGAAAAGTAAGAGAAGACAGAACGATTAGTTTGGTTCCTAAAGTTGTAGATTATATTCGTACAACTGATGGAGAGGTTAACGTGGAAGATGCAGCCAAAGCCCTTGGTGTTCCTAAGTTTTTGATTAATAGCGTTGTTCAGCGTGTAAAAACACAGCTATCGAGGGAAAGTGCTGATTATTTATACAACAAAAAGAAAGACCTTCTTGCCCAGATTAGACCAATTATGGAAGAGGGACGTGATGTTAATGAAGCGTTTGAAGCTTTTAAAACAGACGCAATAAACTTTGGGATAGACCAATCTGAAGTAAACAAAGTCCTTGCAGAAATGAAGAAAGAATCTGACAGGATTAGAAAAAAAATTGATGAGGATAGACTTTACGACAAAAACAAAAGAGTGCAAGAAGTTAAGATTGCGTTCGCTAATGATGTTCAGCAAGTACCTCAAGTCAAAGTGGCTATTGCACGAGGGGATATTAATGCAGCCAAAGAATTTATGGAAGAGTATCTTCTAAATAATTACACAACTCTTAGTGACGACGAAAAGACAGCAATAAAAGAAACTTTTAACAGCATCGTTAAAGGGTTAACGATAGAAGCTCAGTACAACCAAGACACTCTACATAACGAAAAGAAATCAAAAGCCGACATAGCTGTAGCTGGCGTACCAGCAGCAGTTCTGAAGAAAAGCCAAGACTCTGCTTTCACCTTCTTTACAGGTGGTGAAAAAAACAAAATCAATCCAGCAACTTCTGGGGAAGCTACTGCTGCACCCGCTGTTGCAGCCGAACTAGCGAAGAAATATGACCTAAGTAATTCATATACATTATCATTGTTGTCTGACTATTTTAAGAGAGTTGGCAAAGATGAAGGCAATGATTACAACGCCTTGCTCGCTGGAGCAAATGCAATCCTTGAGAACACACGTGGCGTAACAACGATTGAACAAGCTACTGAGTACACGCAAGACCTTACCAGAAAACAGCTTGGCGACTTTGACGGAGACCAGACTTTTGAAAACTGGTTCACTAACGAGAAGACACAGTACAATAAAAAGTTTGAAGAAGCCAAAGCTGCACTAACCAGTGCATTACAAGAGACTGACGCAACTGCGAAGCTTAGAGCCCTTAGAGGTGTTGCTGCTGGTCTTAATCAACTACAACAAGTTACTGCCGAAAGCTTTAGAACTGCATTTAGATATGCTCAAGGTAAAGACAGGTGGATTACTGCTGGAACCCCTGGCTGGAATAGAACAACCGTAGAAGGATGGCAGAATGGCATCAATACTGAGAAAGATGCTTTAATGAAGCAAATCACAGAGCAGATTGCCATTGCTGAAAGACAAGTACAAAACACACCAACCTCACCTACTCTTGTTGATAATATAACTAGCCAAGAAAAGACTCTTAGAGACTCTAACATTCCTACTGTTATAGCAAGGCAGCAAGGACAGAGACAAAAAATGGTTAAGCAATTTATGGATATACGAAACATAAAACGAGATATAATTAACAAGCTAGATTCAAGCCAGTATCAAGAGTTTCAACAAGACCCTGTGTCCTTTATCAAGCGATACTACAACACCTATTATTCTCAATGGATAACACAAAACAATAACGGGGATGACTTATAGGACGACTGTAATACAGCAATAATATAAATTAACCCTATCGGATAACTGGAGTACCGAATGGCAAACCAAACAAACTATGACGGCATATCATTTGCACCACAAGAAGAGGGTGCAACAGACGTAGGATACCTTAACGTATCCCCCGACCAAATCACAAAAGACCCACGATTCCTTACAGATTTGCGTAAATATTACGCAGACTACGGAAAATATTTTTCTACAGACCAAGAATACCTAGACGAGTTTTACGAAGACGCCACTTGGCGAGACCTTAACACTGCTGGTGCGGTGATTGGTGCTACCTATACTGCTGGCGAAAGCAAAGAAACACGAGCAAGAGCAAAACGTCTTGAGCAAGCATGGCGTCAGCTTCCAATGTTTTGGCAAGAAGGTGGTCGAGGCTTTGCTTCTGCTGCCCCTGACATTGCAAAAGCTATTATTCTTGACCCAGTAAACCTTATTCCAGTTGTTGGTGCATACGGGAAAGCTGCAAATGTAGCCAAAGCAGCATACCTAGCTGGCACAGCTGGAAGAGAGGCGACAAAAGCTGGAATTAAGTCTGGTATTATTACTGCTGGTGTTCAAGAGGCTGGAATCGGTGCGCTTGCAGAAGGTGTAATCAGCACAGCAAATCAAATCAGAGATGTACAGCTTGGCTTAGAAGACGAAGTAAGTCTTGGTCGAGTTGCAAAAGACGCAGTTATTGGCGGTGCTACTGGTGGAATTATTGGTGGTGGTGTTCTTGGCCCAGTACCAGCGTTTATTGGTGCAAGACGTGGAGTCAATAGAACAGCAGCACAGGTAGACGAACTCACAGGCAAAGGTCTTACAGGTCAGCAGATTGCAGACACTGTAGCAGCACGTGGTGTTACTGGTTTTGATGAACTTGTTGAAGCGTCAAAAGATACTGATGCCTTTCTTGGCCCACCAGAAACAACAGAAACAACAACAGCCACAGAGTCACCTACAGCTGAGATTGATGAGAAAATCAATCAAATCAAAACTTTTTACAAAGAAGAGCAAGACCTACTCGATAGTCAGCTAGACGACGGCGTAGACCCAGACATTGTTGCAGAAACAGAAGTAAACCTAAACGAACTAGCTGCACTTAGAGAGTTTGGCGAAAACCTAAAAGCAGAACAAATAGAAATTAGCAAGCTTGAAGCCTCAAACAATCCTAACTTGAGGGCTCAAGCTCAGAAGCGTCGTGCAATCTTTGAAAGAAACTACTCAAAGTTTAGACGAGCAACAAAGGGCGGTCTCAATCTATCTGAAATCAACGAGATTCTTGAGCAGTATAGAGCAAAGCCAAGCGACACTGCTGACGCAAACCCAGTAGAAACAGAAACAACAACCACTGAAGCTACTGGAGAAGGCACTACAACCACAGAAGCAGCACCCGAAGGACGTACAGAAGGTACAGCTCCAGAGGCTGATGCTACTGCAACCGAAACTGTACCAGCAGACGAGACTGTTACAGCTACTGTCGAAGTTAAATTCGATGACATGCCCTTCAGAAACGAAGCGCAGAAAACAAAAATACAATCAAGGTTTAACGAAGAATACACCCAAGAACAGTTTGAAGCTGACTTTGCAGCTGGGAAAATTTCTGTTGGTAGGGATGGTAAGTTTACACGAGACACTGTTGGCGAGGTAACAGCAAGCGCATCATTGGCTAGGGACAGAAAAGCGTTCACAGAAATGATGGACTCAAAAAAACCTGAACCAAATGAAACTACAGTTACAGCAGAACCAGAAGCTAAGACAGACGAAATTATTATTGATAGCGAGTCACGAGGTAGGGCTCTAGCAGCTGGTCTCGACCCGAAAGATATTCCAGCAGCGGAGGCATCTGCTTCTGGGCGTATTACAAAACGACAAGTAAACAAAGCAATCAATGCTGCAAAGAACAAACCAAAATCGTCTTATGCGCAACAAGTGAAAAGAGATTTGGACACGCTTCTTGAAACTATTGGAGAGGACATTGACGTAGACGAGAACAGTCTTAGAGCTTTGATTAGGGTTATGTCCCAGGACAAAGCTGCTTACAGGTCTGACCCAGACGACATCTTGGCATTGTTTGATGAGTTCAACAAAAGCGGTATGGCTACAGGCGATAAAGCTTTTACAAAAACAGAACTCAAAAAGATACGTCAACTCGTTAGAAAGATTCGAGACCCTAAAGAGGGTAACCCTGAGTTTTCAAAAGAAACAGCACAGATACTTGCAGAGAGACAAGTTCTCAACGCAAGAGACAATCCTGAGACACAGACTGAATCACTCGTTCGTTCTGTTCAAAAGTCTATCGACAACAAAAGCATTTACGAAACTGCTGGTAGAGATACACGTGGACGTATCCAAGCTATGCTTCGTAAGAGTTCAGTAAACGTAAAGCCAAACGAGTTTGCAAAAGAAGAAGCTATTATCAAAGCAACATCTGGCAAAGGGCCAGATGTCGTTAAGTATATCTCTGGTGGCGAAACAGCTATAGGCCCAGATGGAAGAAAAGTTCGTGTAAAAGCTGGCACTACTTTGTTTGCAGACGGCGTAACAAAGAGAAGCTTTGTAAGCTACGAATACCTGATGAAAACACGTGGTGTGAACATCGGTAAGAAATCAACAAAGAAAGTGAAACAGCCTACAGACGAAACACCAACAATTACTAACGAGGTTGTTCAGAAGCTTGTTGCTGATTTACAGGCTGACGGAGATACAGACAAGTTTATTAGAACTGTAAAAGCACTTCAAAAGAAAGGTGCTGGTGTACCTGAAGAGCCTTCAGCAACTGTAGACGTACCAACAACAAGTGCTGGTAAAAAACTAATTGTTCGCTCAAAGAACAATGCTGCTGACGTTCGTATGATTAGCCAAAAGCAAATCAGCGAAGGCAAAGGCATAGAAGCTATTATCGGTCAAAAAGGTGGGCCTAACTCAAACCCAGCAAACTGGGAAATTAAGTACGCACCTTTTGATGCAGAAGCCAAGACGTTACGTGCAAGACAAGAGTTGTTTGAAAGCTTACCTTCTGGTGAAGTCCCAGGGCAAACACGTGAAGACGTTATCAAAAAGCCTATGGATGAAGCTGATTTTAATGAAAAAGAACTTGAGCTAAGTGAAGCAGAAGTAGCCATTGTAAACAATATCCTTGGTGATATGGGTTTCCGTGGAGCCAATGGGCTAAAGGGAAATGCCATCACTGGCAGAACCTTAATGGTTATGGAAGATAAGCTCAGTATGGGGGGCTGGCCTGTAAAAGAAAGTGCAATGGATGCACGTATTGAGCAGATAGCTTTCCTTGAAAACCTTATGGCTAAGATTGCACCTGATGGTGTAAACAAGCCTGTTCAAACAAGGGCAGAAGCAAAGCTGGCTATAGAGAATATCTTTGCTGGTCACTCATCAGAAGAGATTGCTGGGGCTAAAAGACTTATTGATATGCTTGGAGGAGACCCAGACAAGGCTCCTCTAATCAGAGGCAAGACGACAGATACTATCGGGGCATACAGAGGTTATTACACACAAAGAGATAACGCTGTAACCATGAGGACTGGTCAGGGTCGTGGCACTGATATGACTCAGCTTACTCCCACAATAAACGTTTTGTACCATGAGGTTGGTCACTGGGCTTACAGAAACATTCTGACACCAGAAGACAGGGCTCAGTTTTGGAATATAGCTAAGACACACTACAAGGGAGGTCGTGTAGATTCTGGTTCTATAGATGAGTCACGTTACCTTCAGAACCAAACAATTAGCAAAGAAGGTCGACCTGACTATGTTGTGAGGCAACCTACAAGCCCACAAGAATACTTTGCAGAGCAGTTTGAAATGTGGGTCTCTCGAAAGAAAGCCTCACCAGACTTGGCTACAGAGAAGTTTTGGCAAAGGATTGCTACGTACGTCAAAGGTATCTTTGACAGGTACTACTATGGCGCTGAACTAAACCCAGACCTAGAGCCTATCTTCGCTAAAATTATTCCTGACGTAGAAGAAGAAGTTACATTCCGTCTTGGCGTTGATGGTGAACCCAAAAAAGAAATTGGAAAACATATACAAAAACGTCTCGTACAGCTGCAAATTGTAAAAGAAGACATTGAAAGCGCAATCGGACGTGATAGCCCAGAAGCTATTGTAGAGGCTCATAAAGAACTACAACTTCTTTTATTGCAGATGGTTCCAAATTCTAAAGTGGTAGCACGAGATGGGGCAGACGCTGCTATATTCTCTCCACTGAGAAAAGGTGCAGCTGGCAGAAGAGGCATGGTCAAACTTATTCGTGACCGAATCAACAACTACGATGAAATGATTGACGGAAGACAGTACGGCACAGACGACGGGTTTGATGTTCGTAATTATGGCGACTTCTCTACCCAGGCAGACTTAGAAAAAGTTGCAGAACAACTTAAAGACTTTTACTACAACGGGTACGCTGGGACTTTCAAGCCAGCGCAAGGATTGCCTCCATCAGTAAAAGTAGAAAATATAGGGAACAGACGTTCGTCTACGCAAAACCTTATTGGCATGATTGATAAGCAGCTTAACGCTGTGTATCAACAAAAAGAAGGCACAACTAATCTTATTGGTGGTTCTAAGCCAGATATGGCTAACAAGCCTCCAGTACGTTCAAATGGTAAAGTTCAGCCAAGTAAGACAGCCAAGAACACAAAGATTAAGAACGAAAGAATCAAGGAGCAAACCCTTAACGAAGCTGTGCAAGTTGCAAAAACAAAGAAGAACAGCAGAGCAAGGGTTACTGCAAAGAATACACCAGCAATCAATCAGAACTCAGCCGAATCAGTTAAGGGTAAGAAGCTTAACGATTTGCTTGCCTTGTTTAGAAAGCACAAAGGCACAGAGTATGGTGACCAAATTGGTGTAGAGATTGTAAACAAAATTAAATCTCAGCCAGCACCAGCCAAGCAAGTACGTGTTTCACGTGAAACATTTAAGCTAAGTGGTGACGCTCTTGAGTCAGAACTGCTAGACGCTCTGCATGTAGGTGACAAAGCTAGGGTAGATGAAGCCTATGCTGAAGTCGTACGACGTGCAAACAACAAGCGTGCAAAGTCGCAAGGTGGTGCAGCTATACTGAAGCCTAAGTTTAAAAAGGCAAAGATGGCTATTGCCACAGAGATAGCTCACAACAAAGGTGTCATTAGAAACGACGGCATACCTTCTGCTGCTCGTGCTTCTGTAAGAGAGATGTTGTCTTACATCACGCACAGAGACACAGAGATGCAACAGGTCAGCAGAACTATTGCATACAGGATGATGAACATTCTTAACAAGTCATCCTATGGCACTATGCAAAACGCCAACAGGATTACTATGGACATCATGGCTCGTCTTGGCAGAGGAGACTATGCTGTAACTGGCGATGGTGCTTTTGGAAACTACAACCTTCCAGATTTTAAGAATTTTAGGAACACAGTAAGACGATTAGCTACAGCTTTGAACAAAGGCGAAGACGTAGACAGCGGTATTACAGAACTAAACAAAATGGTTATTCGTTCTGGTGCGTTGCCACAAGACGAGATGGATGTAATCAGGGCTGCTTACGATGCTCTCGATGACACAGCAAAAGCTCAAGTCATTGCCAAGCATGGAAGTAAGTACGAAGGTTACTACTCCATGACTAGAGATGAGATGCTAGCTAATGAATGGTTTGGAGATTCCATATCACGCTACATGAAAGAAGACATTACCCGTGAGGACATTCTCGAACTAAGCATATCTGGCGACACACAAAACATAGCTAACATTGCCGTTCTCGACAGAGCAATCGACAGAACCATAGAGTATTCTTCTTACATTGCTAATGGTCAGATTGGTCGACAAGACGTTAAGAACGCTTACAGACGTGTATCCATGTATGGCGACATGTTTGAAGACAATGCTGCTCGACCACTGGCGGGTTCACTAGAGGGTAAGTATCTTACGCACCCAAGTTATGCAGCTGATTATGCACATGACAGCTTCATGTCTATGTCAAAAGACAAGAAGACAAAGATTCTTAGGTTTGTAAAAGGTGGATACGGCTTTGATGAGCCAAACCAAATGCCACTGTTCTTCTATCACGGGACACCACGTGGTAACAAACTAAAGAAAGCAAACAATCCAAACGTGCAAATGCGTCCGTCTGAGATTGGACTGTACGGCCCTGGCATTTACGTAACAGAAAATCCTTTTGTTGCATCACAAATGTACGCAAGGACACCAACGTTCAATGCAATGGTTGATGCGATAGATGAGTCAAACCTTTCAGACATTATCAAAGAAGATTTGCACTGGGATGCTTACGAGCTAACACAGGTAAGACGTGATATTGGCAAGCTAAGACGACAGTATGCGTCTTTGCAGCCAGATGCTTACTTGCAGCGGGAGATTGCAGACGAGAGAGTTCTTGTTAAAGAACAGCTAGACGAACTCATACAGGTTGAGCGTGGTCTAGTAGAAAACATGAAAAAGAATGGCATGGAGTTTGAGTCTGATGTCTTGCCTACAGTTATCAAACTAGATAGCCCAGCAGACTTCAGAGCAACAAGCGTATATCAGTCTGAAGACGACCCGTTCTTGCAAGCTCTCATGGCAAAGTTTAACGAAGAAGACGTCCCAGCAGAGATGATTTCTTCTCTTAGTATGCGAGGTGTAGATGGTAGAGCGTTTGGCCCAAGAACTGGAGAAGACATTTATAACTCTGTTATTGATGCTTTTGTTCGCTTCGGTGGTAGAAGTAAGACAGGCGCTCAAGCAGAATTTAACAATATGTTACAAGAGATGGGATATGATGGTCTCTTAACTACACACAGAAATAGCTTGAATGATGGAGATGAGTTCGTCGAAGTAAACAGAACTTACGGCGCTTCAAGTATTCAACACGAAACAGCTGTTCTGTTTAACTCAAATCAAATTAAACACATCGACGCAGATGAGTTTAATGATATGGAGTACGGCATCTATGCACAAACTACAGGCAACCCAATTCCAAAAGGTGCTGTGGGAAGCATGGCAAGAGGCCTTCAAGACGGAGACTTCAACAGCATAAACGACATTCCTGTTGGTGAGTTTGGAGAGCTACTAGAATCAGCTGGTGGTGACCCGAACTATGTCGGCGCTCTTATGTCTCTTATGAGAAAGAGAACGCTTACACCAGCCGAAGAAGAAACAATTAGAAAGTCTAGCCCTGTTGGTTTCCTTAAATCACAGTCTAACAATTTAAGAGATATGGGTGCTAGGTGGCTGGGTGATTGGTATGAAAACCATTTCCCTAATCTAAACCAACGCTTTGCTGGAATATACTTCCCAATCCAGAAAGCAATGAGAGACTTGCCTGACTCTGACGGAAGCTTGAAAAGATACTTCAAGAAGTCTGTAAATGTTGGCACAAAAATTACAGACAAGATTGCAGAGCAACCAAAATCTCATGCCAAGATTGTAAAAGCCTTACGTTATGGAGATGGAAGCCGTCACGAGACAGCTCTTACCGACCAAGAACGTGTTGTTTACAGGCAAATTAGGGGTGCTTTTGAGGCAGAAAGACAAGCCATGCTAGATGCTGGTTTGATGGTTGGTTATAGACAAAACTATTTCCCACAAGTTTGGAACGCAAAAGCCATTGGTAAGGACAGGGATAAGTTCGTCGAAGTTCTGCAACGGTACTACAACAAAGATGCGCTTCTAAATGGAAGAACACCTACAGACGCAGAAGCAAAAGACTTTGCTGAAGGCGTGATGATGAAGCTTGTAGATGATGAGGACGGTGCAGACGGAACATTCATTCCAGTAAAGGGTACAACAAGGAGCCCAACATTCGACAACGTTGATTACTCAAGGGTTCTTGAGCTTGATAGACCAGAGTTTATTGACGAGCTTCGAGACCTAGAGAAGTATTTAGAGAGCGACCTCGATGCTTTGCTGGTTAAATACTTTGAGGGTAGTTCAAGAAAGATGACGCATGTAGACGAGCTTGGTATCAACAGCCACGCTGTTTACGATTACATGCAAGTAGCTGAAGAAGGCATACAAGGAATTGCAAAGCTTCTATCAACAAACAAACAGTTTAGGTTTGATAGGAGTGCAACAAACGCATCTGGCATGAGAGAAACATTTACTCTGCAAGACGTAATACGTATGCCGTTTGCAAACAGTGATGCTGAAGCTCTTAAGTTTGCAGAGCAGTTAGTGAATACGCACAATGGTGCTGGCGCTCCAGCTGCAAGACAACTTCTTTATTCTGTGGCTCCAATAGACCCACGCACTGGCAGAATGAACCAGACATATAAGAGACGTGCTGATGCAATCGTGCATGCTCTTGATGACTTCAAAGGCAAAACAGGAGTGTTGCAACCACAAGACTATGACTTTATCGAACGTTCTTTAAAGCCTGTTATGAAGAAGCCCCTAACAACTATGGGAGGCAAAGCAATACAAACAGCCTCAAGGAATGTAAGATTCTTTAACAACATCACGTTGCTTTCATATACAACTCTTACATCTCTTGGTGACTTAATGTTACCAATCATCCGTTCTGGAAGCATGAAGTCTTGGATGAAAGGAATGTACAGCTTGAGAGATGCTGAGATGAGGCAAGCGATTAGAAACACAGGCGTTGCTATGGAGAACATCATTCACGAAAGAATGATTCATCTGTATGGCGCACCTGATGGCAAGGCATCACACGCTTTCTTTAATGCCACGTTGCTTACAGACTGGACTGATATGAACAGACAGATAGCAGCAGCAACTGGTTACAACTATTTTCAAGCGATGCAGACGAAAGCATTTAACAACTTCAAAGAAGGCGTGCCTTACGCACAGCAACCAGCATCATACAAAACTGCACACAGAGCTTTGAAGATGTATGGTCTTGAGATGTATTTGCCTGGGGCAGAAGTGAACCCAAAATCTCTTGGCGATAAAAACGTCTTGCAAGACAAGCATGTTAAGATGGCTATGATTAGATTCGCTGATGATTCTATCTTCCAGCCTAATGCAGACGACGTACCAATGTGGGCTCAAACACCAATAGGTGCAGTTGTATTCCAGCTCAAGTCATTCCCGCTGATGATGACACGTCTTACAGGACACGTCTTGAAGGAAGCAAACTCTGGAAACTTTGGCCCACTGTTAGCTTTCGCAACTCTTGGCCCAACATTTGGTATGGGAACTCTAGCAGCAAAAGATATTTTGCAGTCACGTGGTGGTGAAGAAGGCAGAACCCCAGAGGTTAGAAAGAGAAACATTCTTAAATCTCTAGGCTATGACAAAAAAGTACATGGAGATGAAAACGACTTCCTTGGCTGGTATGTTGAAGGTTTGATTGTAATGGGTGGTCTTGGTCTTATTGGAGACATGATGCACACAGCAGTTGAACAAATAGACAACGGAGCTTACGGACGAGAAAGAATGTGGGGAACATTACTTGGCCCAACGTTTGGTCTTGGCAACTCAGTAGCTAATGTTTTTGCTGGCATCGGAGAGGAAGAAGGAAGCGGTAAAGCAAGACAAGCAGTCAGAGAAATTGCCAACAGGATACCAGTTGTCGGTGGTAACAGAGCAGCTAAAGAAGCTATCGTTGATGCAGTTGCTGGTGAAACTGATGATGGTTCCAAGTCTTATCTAAGGAGCATCACTAAATAATGTACGAGTACGCCATAAAAGAAATAACCAAAGTAGTTGATGGCGATACTGTCGACATGGTGATAGACCTTGGCTTCAGCCTTACAAAGAAAGAACGTGTACGTCTTGCTGGTATCGACGCACCAGAAAGCAGAACACGTGACCTCGATGAAAAGCAGATGGGGCTCGAAGCAAAAGCATTTCTTACAAGACGTCTTGCTGACGGCGAGCCTTCAGGTCTCAGAGTTAAGACAGAAAAAGACGGCAAGTATGGTAGAATGTTGGGGTGGATTTACATAGGACAGACGAACTTAAATGAAGAGATGGTCTATCGTGGTTACGCCTGGGAGTATGACGGAGGCAAGAAAACAAAAAGCCTAGACGAACTGAAGGCAAGACGATGACTCAGAAGAAGCTGCAAAAACAATCAAAGTATGCGGAGTATGATGAGGACGGTGATGGTATTGTGAGTGACGAAGAACTCTCTCATATCAAAACTATCAAAGAGACAGAGACAGAATTACGAAAAAATTTAGCACAGTTACGCATGGCTAGGTTCACATTGGTTGCAATGGGTGCGTTTACTCTTGCGATGTTTTTCGTACCAATAGAGCGAGTACAAGCT
>CETF01009224.1_pt1 | contig 13498 bp, 17 predicted proteins | sample 326991 | NCBI WGS metagenome assembly CETF01 (sample SAMEA2622331, study PRJEB7988) | marine metagenome | biome: marine biome (ENVO:00000447); feature: surface water layer (ENVO:00002042); material: "saline water (ENVO:00002010), including plankton (ENVO:xxxxxxxx)" | depth 5 m | reverse complement strand
TCTTTTAAAACTGCTCCTTGTCCAGGAATAGAAACAAAACCACCATTTCTTTTTTTTGATTTACTAGCATAATTTGGATCCTTACAATATCTAGAAGCTGCTAAATTAGCATAAGCACTTGGATAGACATCAAATGTTCTTTTAGCCCAAGCCTTACCTTCTGGACATATTTTTCCTTTACTTTTTGGTTTTTTATTATCACTCATATTAACAATCCCAATCTTTTCTAGCCCAATAGTTTGCACTACACCTATCGGTAGTGCCTTTCATACCAGCACTCCTTGAGCAATAAGATTTTTTTCTTGATTTATCTCTTTTGTGCATACCTAATTTGGCATCGCCAAAAGTAATTCTTTTTACTCTTTTGCTTTCGCTACTACATCCCATAACGAAAACTACTTTTCTTTTTTTGCCATAGCCAGGCTCTCCTTTACGGAGAGCTCTTGGACTATTTAAAGTTACTTTTTTGCCTTGATATTCAGCCATTATTCGTAGTCTTTTACTAATTCTAAAATAATAGAATAAGTATCTCCTGAACTATGTCCTACTGTAGTGAAGTCAATATCGCCAGTTTTACCAGATCCCGCATTGTTTGGAATACCAGTAAAAACGTCAGAGTAATATTCATCACCAGTAGAGTCAGAAGGTAAGCCTGTAATTAAAACATTAGTAGAAGCATCAAATTCAATATTGACACCCATACCTCTACAAGCCCACCATATTTTAGCTACTTTAACTGAAGTACATGCCTTGCCTTGACTACTACTAGCCAAAGCAGAGACATCTACTTTTTTTACAGCAGATTCACCTGTTCCATCAGAAACATTAGTGAATTTCATAATAGCAACTCTTTCACCATCTTGGATGGTTTGTGATGTTACTGTATCAGCCATAATTTACTCCTTATGCGTCAGCAAATGGTGTTACTATAGTGCCTGAACCTAAGATAATACCTTCTACGGCATATTTAGCTGAGGCTATAGCAGTTACTTTTACAATACTGCCAGCTAGTCCACCTTTTGTCGATCCATTCATAGTAATGACATCATTTGAAGCACCAGATATAAATGTTTTACCTGTATTATCGTCTTTACCTGTATAAAGACCACCAACAAATTTATCAGTACCGTCTGTTTTAATGTCTAAATCAGTAGCAGCAGTTTCTATAACAAAAAAGAAAGAAGCTCCTAAATTATTAGCTTGGTTCGGATCTGTTGGATCTGAAGGACTTGTAGTAACAATACTTGGCAAAGTGAATTTACCGTCTGCATCATTACAAGTTAAAATTTTTCCTGCGTGAGCATCAACTGTTAAAGATGTGTCAGCAGTTAAGCTTACTACTGATGTACTACCAGCAGTTATAAAACCAGAGATAGATTTAACTGGCCCTGAGAATGTTGATTTTGCCATAATTTCCTCCTTCGGAAATAAGTCTTATAGTCTTGGCTTGTCTGCTAGGTCAGTCTATAAAACAATTAATTAATCCTAGATAAATTAATTTTATTATACGGCTTGGTCATGTTCAATAGGTAATTTTTCTGTAGCTTCTAAAACTGACTTATGTGCCTCATATAATTTTTCGTAAGCTTCTTTTGTTAAATTATTTTTACCATAAGTTTTTATCAGATCTTCGCCAATCATTTCTATCAAACATCTTGTTGTAATTAATCTGCCTCTTATATCTTCGCTTTTTTCTTTGTCGGTCATAATTTTAAATTGTTTCACTTGTCTAATTTCGTACTCTCTTGAGTTTCTAATATTAATTAATTTTTTTTCTAATTCAGTATAACTGCCCCAATCTCTTATTTCTGCGACAGTTCTCCCACAACCTTTGCATACATCATCAAATGGTATTACAGAGGTGGTACATCTACCCACACATGGGGTTTCAGATAAATTATTTGGTTCGTGTAACCACATTTTTAAAAAAAGGGAGAGCCGAAGCCCTCCCCTCTTTATGATTATTAAGCTCCTTGAGAACCGTCAACACATCTCCAGTTAGAGAATCCAAATGAATATCTCTCTCTGGCTTTATATCTCATGTTTCCAGTATCAAAATCACCTTCTAATGCAGTTTGTAGAGGACTTCTAACAAACATTTTGAACCCATCAGGAACATCTGTTTTCAAGAAGAACGCATCTGGATCTACAAGATAGTGGTTTACCACATAACCTTGTGGAAGCATTCCTTGGTTTCTGATTGAGTTAATGTCGTTGTCTGAAGTAGCAACTCTACCAGGAGTATTTAAAAGACGATCCGCCACGAATTGTAATTGTGGTGGAATAATCAATTTAGTTCCTTGTAAAGCTATGTTCAAACCACGATCATCAGTTTGAGTTGAAATCCTTATCAAAGCATCTTCTAAAGATGTTTCGTTAAGGTCAGCAAAAGTTGTTGCTCTGTTAGCAGCAGTACCAGTGCTCAACGGGTGGTCAGTAGCGATTAACGGCTTACCGTCTCCACCAGGAAAGCTAGTGCTGAATGCGTTGTTCAGAATATTTGCAGCTTTAATTTGTTTAGTATGAGCCATACTTCTAGCTAATGCTTTGGTATATCTCGAACCTAAACGGTCATACAAATTATCTTCAACAGCTTCTTCAGTTAATGCGAAAGCAAGAGCTACAGTTTCGTGTTCATAACGAGCTGTAAATCCTTCAGTTGCATTATCAAAAGCTACGCCAGCACCTTCTGCTTTAGTTGGAGCATTACCAAAACCAACAATCATGACTTCTTCTTCGAAAGCTCTATCAGAAGTGTTTTCTTCAAAGATTTCAGCATGTTCGTTGTCGTAACGGTTGTACTCCATACCAAAAAGTGCATTTAGACCTGGCTCTAGCTCTTTAGCTAATTGTGCTCTATTAATTGCCATGGTTACACCCCTGTAGTAGTTGAGTAAAAGTGCTCGTTGATTTTAACGATCACATTCACGTTAGCAGAACCTCTTTCGTCATTGTCTGGGTCTTTTGAAAACCCAACAATTCTAAAGTTTTCAGCAGCAGAAGTTGCTCCTGAATCTACTTCAGCTTTTGATTGGCCAGTAACAGTAGAACCAGCTGTGTAAGCTAGATCCACGTTAGCACCAACAGCAGCTAACGCAAGAGAACCAGTACATTGTACTTCGTAAAGATTATTTGGATCATCTTCAACTAAAGCAGTAATTGTACTTGTAGATGTTTGTCCTGATGGATAGTGTGCTTTAAACACAACTTGTCCGTCAGTATCAACAAATTTACAACCCCTAAAAATTCCCAATATTGGTTGCTCACCCGCTGCATCGCAAACGAGTATAGTACCAGCAGCAGTCATTCTTACAGGGTCGCCTGAGAATATACTTCCAGTTGCACCAGAGGCTATTTCGTATTCTGTAGTTCCATTGTTTTGGACACTTGAACCTAATCTGCCTACTAGCTTAAAACCGAAAGGTGCATCTTTATTTGCCATAATAAATACCTTTTAATTATGAAAGTTTAGTAAACAGCGATACTCCCATTTATCTTTTACCGCCACCAAAAGTAACGCTAGATGATCTTCTTGGCCTCTCAATTGGAGAACGATCATCAGATTCCTTCATTAAATCATTATCTATTGCTTGTTGCATAGTTTGCGACCTATCTGTGAAATAATTATTTCTTTCTTGTCGAGTTTCTAAAGGAATCTTAGCTAATAAAAGTCCACCCACACTAATTACTCCAGCATGTTTTCCATCCTGAATCGTTGGTAGTTCAAAGTTTTGAATTTCCTCAGCCCTTACAAGTTCAAAGCCTTCTCTTAATCGAGACATGACATTTTTCTTGTCGGGTTGGTTAGCGATTTCAGCACGAATCCATCTGTATTCATAACCTTCGGGAGGTTCTGGAGTTTCTAGAGTTGATGGGCGTTGCCAAGGTTTGCGAGATTCAAGGGACTCTCGTGTGTCCGCAGAACGTGGAGCTCTGTTAAATTCTTGTTCGTTATTTGTTGTTTTCTTTGTCATGTTTTTACCTTTTAACAAATTTTGCGTACTCTTTCAAAGGTACGTTTAATTTTTTAGCCATTTCTACCTCTGAAGGAGAAAGTCTAACCTGCTTTTTATTAGATCCTTGAGAATCAGCTCTTGCAGCAGAAGCAACTCTTTGAGTAGCTTGTGGTGCTGGAACAGTTTCAGTTTCTACGCCAAAGTCGTTTGGAAACTTAGACCTCAATCTATTATCTAATTCATTGTAATACTCATCAGTTTGACCGTCAAAGCCTTCTTTGACTAAATCGTCATGAATAGTAAAGGCAGCAAGAGTTCTAATTCTATCTTCGCCAAACCATTCATTTTTATCAGCCCAAGCTTCTGCCTTTGGATCAGGCTGAGGCGTTTGCTGTTGCATGTTTTGTTGAGGTATTACAGTTTCATTTGCAGGGGCTTCTTTAGCCATTTTTATTCTATTTTCTTCAACTGCAATTGTAGATAAAAGGCTAGTTGCTTTTGCAGCCTTTTCGTAGTCTTGTGCTTCTTGTGCTTCAGCTAAAACTCTTGTGGCTTGTTGTTTTTGACTTTCAAGTCTAGTTTCTGCTTCTGCATAATAATCTTGATTAATTTTTTCACTCTTACCTTTTAAGGTTTCATATTCTGATTTCATGCTATTAGCATAATTAAGAGCAGAATCTCTACCTCTTTCAGCTTCTCTAAGCTTTCGTGTAAGATTGTTTATTCTTTTTTGAACATTATCAGAATAATTTTCTAACTCATCATCTGACTCTGCTTTAGCTTCTTCAGCTTGTTCAGTTTGATTAGCTTCTGAATCCGTATTTTCTACAGCTTCAGTTTCTTCTGTATTTTGTTCTTCCTCTATAACTTCAATTTCTTCTACAGCATCTGTAGATTCTTGCAAGTTTTCTTCTTGAATTAACTCAGACATAAAAACCTCCTATACAGCAACTATGTCGTCTGGATCTTTTATGGTAGCTAACACTTCATCATCGTTTATCAATCTACATTCGGCTTCATCGCCCAATTTAAAACGACAACCAGCATATCTACCTATCAATACCCATTGTTTTTCTTGGCACCAAGCGGTACCCCCAAATTTAGATTCATCCTTATAGCAAAGAGGCCCCATTTTAACTACATAAGCACATACAGAAGCCAATGACTCTCTTTCTACGTGTTGTTGAGTTAACAATATACCTCCTTCAGATACACCTTTACCTTTGTAAGGTAAGACTAGAATCCTATACCCCGAAGGTTGTGGCATTCTATCTAATAAAGATGATTCTAATAAAGTTGGATCTAAAACTCTTTTGCTTTCTTCAACATAAGCTTTATCAGCTTCTGTTTCTTCAGACTGTACTTCTTGTTGAGATTCCTCTATTTCTTTGGCTATGTGGTCAGGGACTACCACCTTGTTCTGGCTCTTCATACTCTTTTCCTAGCAGTTCTCTAAAAATACTTTCTGCGTCAACGAGAGAACTGTGTCGCCCACGCAAAAATTCATATTGAGACATATCTTTTACCCCATTCAACATTTGGGTTTTGACATCCTCTTGTCGTTCTCTAAGAGCTTTTAAATATTTCTCTCTTAAATCAAATATGGACATTAATAAACGCCATCGAACTTGGTACCAAATTCTGCAATACCACTTCCTTTAACTTTACCTTTACCCATTCCTGGCGTAGGAGTTGTACTTGCTGAAACGCTTTTTTGTTGTTTTAGCTTAACAGTTCCTTTGCCTTGATATTTAATTGAACTTTTCATTTTGCTATTCTATTGTATAAATTATAAAAAAGTAAATTATTTATTTTGTAAATCTATCGATTTAAAAAGTCTTTGTTGTTCTAATCTGTCTTGCGCAGTATCGTCTTTCATCCTAGCAATATCTTCAGAAGCATCAATTCTTTCTCTATCAACACTAATTCTTGCTTGGCTTTCTTGAATTTTTCTTTCTTGATCTGCAGCAAATTGTCTTTGTTCTTGTGCTAATTCTTGACCTTTTAGAGCTAATTCTTGTTTTCTAATTGTTACTAAAGGATCTTCATCTGCTGGAGAAGATACAGTTTCAGTAAATTCAGAAACTAATTGAGCCAATATTGGAGCACTAAATTGACCTAATATTTGTGCAGCTTGTTGCACTAATTGTTGTTGTTCTTGTCCTGAAGTTTGTTGTGAGGCTTGTTGCAATTGTTGATATTGAGCCATAGCTTCTGGTGGCATTTGCGATTGCGCTATTGCATCTGCCTTCATTTGCAAGTGTTCCATAATATGTGAAAAGATATTTGCTTGTACTTGTAAATTAGATTGAACTGGCGATGTTTTTAAAAGAGATTTATGTATTGCTATATGAGCATCATGATTTTGTTCAGGAAAAGCTTTAGCTGTTCCGCCAAGCAACAAAGTATTATTTTCCACTCCAGCTTCAGTTGGTATTGGATCTGTAGGGGGAGGTGGTTGTAACAAAGAATCTATATTATCGACTCCTATGGCAGCATACATTCTGCGATAAGATTCATAAATACCATTAGGCCCATGAATCTGTGGATTGGATTGCACTAAATTCATCATTTCTTGAGCCATAGCTATTCTTTGCGCAGAACTAAATATGTCAGGATTGGATATAGGGATAATATCTACACGATCATCAAAGTCAGTAATTTTTAATTGACCACCCCCATTTGCAGTCATGTAAGGATATTCTGGCGGTAAGTATTCTTTAAATACTTTAGCCAATAATTTAAATTCTTTTCTTTGTGCTGAATGTAATCTTTTGTGTATTGCTGATAAAACTTTAGTGGATCTTTCTAGTAAAGCCATAGTTGTACCAACTGGCGCTTGTGGATTACCTTGTCCTGTATTTATTTCTGCAATAGAAGCAAATTGTTTACCAGAATTTACAAGAACAGATAACAAAGACAATAAAGTTTGACTTGGCTCTTTGAAAGGTAAAGGTTGTATTGCATCTGCAAGTGAACCTCCAGGTGCATCTACATCTCTAAATTCTCCAGGCTGAATAGGAGAATCTTCGTCTCTTATTCTAATCCCTCTTGTCTTGAATCCAGCAGGTAGATTCGCAAGAGTTCCTGCGTCTATAAGTTGCCTTAGTATAGATGTAGATGCTTTCGATAAGCCACCAATCATGTGTGTTAGACCAAATCCGTAAAACCCTAATCCAGGTAAGAATTTAAAATGAACAAAGTATTCTATTTTACTTTTGTACGGATCTTGTTCTAAATAGTTTCTTCTAATTGATAAAACTTGTTGTGAGTTTGAATCAATAGTAACTATGTAAGGTAATTTAACACCAGTTAATTGACCTTCGCTATTGGTATCTTCAAAACCATCTAAATCTAAATTACAATGAACTTCATATAAAACAGTTACCTCTGATGAATCGTAGGTCTGTTCTACTCCAGCTAATTCCTCGATTTCATCTTTTATCTGCGAAGATTCTTCAGCAGATACCCCATAATCTATATTTACATTTCGATAAAAACCTTGTGCTTGAAGTTTTCTAACTTCGTTTTCTGGCATTTTTATTATGTTAGTAATTCTTGGACAACTTTCTAAGTCAGTTGTGTAATAAGGCACTATCAAATCTTCAGGAGCTACAAACTTAGAAACAGCTCTACCTAATACTTCATCGTAATAAACTTTTTTAAAAGCAGAACCTGCAAGTGGTAAGTAAAATAATAATTGATCTAACTCAGCATCATATTCTTCCATAACGTGAGTTATTTGATAGTTCATAAACTCTTTGACTCTTTGCGCTTGTTCTTCTACAACAGAATTATATTCGCCAACTACTTGAGTCTTGACTGGCCCATTGGCTGGTAATAATTCTTTATAAGCTTGAGCTTGAAAAGATGTTACTGCTTCACCTAACAAAGGGTGTATAACACCAGAGGCACCAGCAAAAGGTTCTGACCTTTCACTATCAAATTTCATGCCTAAATATTTAAGACCATCTTGATAAGTTTTTTCCCAATCATCTCTAGAAGATTTATCTTTTTCTATACCTTCTGACAATTGCGAAGCTATTTTGTTTAGTTCATCTGAGTCAATCAATTCTGCTAGATTTACATTAAAATCAGCATTAACCATAGGCATTTCTTCTTGACCAAAAACTGCACTTCCATCTTCTAAGATAGTAAAGCCGTCATTTCCTTCGCCTTGAGCAACTCCCTCAGCGATTTCAACAAACTCTTGTTCTTCTAAAGTTTTTGGTTTCTCCTCATTTAAACTGACGGGAGCAATCGGTTGGTTTTCTATAGCCATAGTTAATGTATCGTTCTTAAATCTTCAATATCGCCATCATACTTCATTCTACCAATTATCTCTAAATTAAGAAAATTAGCTTGTTCAGTTGCAGACTGTAAAGATTCTGCATAAATACATGGCCCATCTTCAATTCTATTTTCACTTATATACTGCGTAATAAATATATCCATTAATAATAACTTCTAACTATTGGTGCCTGATCGCTGTCCTCATAATCATCATGTAATGACAATAACCCACCTTCTCTAAATCGAATCAAGGCTTGAGTCATAGTATCGCATAAATCATCATTAGCACCAAAAGGAAAAGAAGCGCATTCTTCTATCATCTCCTCAGCAAAAGCTTTTTGTGGAGCATACACTAAACCGCTTTCAAAAATAGGTGCAACAGAGTGCATTCTTGTAGTTTTATCGTGTCCTCTTGTTGGAGAATAATTTACAACTGGAATACCTAGCCTTCTGAGTTCGTGAGTCAAAGGCGTACCTGAAGCTTTTGCTTCAATCAAGACCATATCAGGTTCCCAATATTTGTATTCTTCCATAGCTAATCTTTTTAACTCTGGAAAATCGTATCTGCCTTTTTGACAATCTAAAAGTATGATCGAGTCTGGTGAATCTTCATCTGGTCTGAACACGCCCCAAGTAGAGATAGCAGAATAGTCAGCATTCTCTTTTTTAGAAAAAGCAGTATCGTAGGATTGAATTATGTAACTGACATTTGGCAAAGTATCACTTTCCCATTTTTGCCACCATTCACGCTTGACTATTGAACCTTCTTCGGAAGTTGGAGTTTGCATCCATTGTGCATTCCATTTCATAACTGGCAAAGAAGCTTTAACCTTTAACAATTCTTCTAATGACCAAAACTCTTCCCATAAAGGATTATCAGTTTCAGGAAAAATAGCTGGAAACTCTACAACCTCCCATTGATCTGCTAAGGCTTCTTTCTGAGCTTCTAACAACTTTGCTGTTAAATCTATGCCACTCCATCTTGTCATGACTAAAACAATAGATCCGCCTGGTTGCAATCTTTGTCTTGGGCCAGAAGTGTACCATTCCCAACAAGACTCCATAGCGGTAGGGCTCATAGCATCTTGTTCAGAATGAGGATCATCAATAATTAATAAATCCGCACCACGACCTGTAATTGCTCCTCCGACACCAGCTGCGAAATACTCACCACTCTTATTGGTTTCCCAACGACCTGCTGATTTACTGTCAGACGATAAACTTACTTCGGGAAATATTTGCTTATAAATATCGCTGTCCATCATGTTTCTAACTTTTCTACCGAACCTAACAGCAAGTTCTCCTGTATGCGTAGTCTGCATAATTTTTCTACTCGGATCCCTTCCCATAATCCAAGCTGGAAAATATGTTGAAGCAAATTCAGACTTTGTGTGTCTTGGTGGCATATTGACAATCAATCTTTTGATCGTGCCATTAGCAATACCTTCTAACTTTTCAGCAAAGATTTTATGATGACGACCACAAATAAATCCATCCCACATGTGGTCTATAAATTCTAAAAAATTAGTTTTGCAGATTTCTTGTTTTTTAAGTAAGTCTAATCTTTCTCGCAAAGCTAAGGCTTCTTTTATCTCCGCATCTGATAAATGGTTGAAACTCATTTAAAAATTTTAATAGCCTAAATAATTTCTTACAGCTTGTATGGTTGGGCTGTCAAAAGTTTTTTGGATTGTTTTTACTCTACCTAATTTATCAGCTTGAGTTTCAAAAGCCCTAATTTTTCCGTCATCAGTAAATTCATATTCGTGTAATCTTTGCCTTTTACCATATATTTCAGCCTCGGAAAAACCATGATCTTCTAAAACTCTTGCAACATCTTCTGAATCCATTCTGTCGGATAATCTTCTGCCTCGTGCATAATCAGGATTTTTTTCTTCTCTAGTTTGTTTTTTTCTTTGACTTTTTATTTTTTTATATTGGTCATATCCCTTTTTACCCAATTTTGCTAATAAAGCTGCAGCACTTATAAATCCGCCAAGATTATATTCTGGAATAGGGATATTTACTATTCCACCTTTTTTATAAGTAGGTAGTCCACTTTTTTTGAATAATTCTCTTAGTTTGTCATCAATTTTTACAAAAGTACCTGTATGACTGTAAATATTATCAGAAGAAGTAGAAGTGGCTTCATCAATCCTATTGTTAACTACCTCTGGCCCTCTTTTGCTTTGAAAAACATATTCTTTTGGATCTAAACCTTCTTGTTTAAATATCTTTTGTAAAATTTTAGGTATTCTTTCATCGTAAACTTCATAAACTCCACCTTCATTAGATCTTAATGCTTTGCCTGAATCTACTCTGAAAACATCATAACCTTCATCTATAGCTTCAGCTAAATCTCTTCTAACAATAGGCTCTAAATAATTAGTAACAAAACCTTTTGAGCCACCACCCTCATCAAAAGGACTTCTGATAAGTTTGTTGGTAATCGGTCTTGCAGAAATAATTTTGCTAAATACTGTATCTTCTGGACTAGTGCCTTTGATAAATTGTGGACTAGCGCCTGGACTCTCTCTTAAAAATCCTAAAGTTGAAGGAACCTTACCCTTAGCTAAATCAGATTTCTTTATAATCCTTTCTGTAGATCTCGCAGGATTATAATATTGCTCTCTCAAAAACTTTTTGAAAGTTTCTTTAGTGCCTGGTTTTTGCACATCACTAAACCTAGGTAAGCCGAATTTAATATCCATATCGCCTATAGATTTTTGTAAAGTATCAATAGACTTTTTTATGTCCGTTTGTAAAGATTTTATATCGTTTTTAATTTTTGTTTTTTCGGCAGCATCATCTGTATTTTTCAAAGCTTTCTGTAAGCTTTTTATTTTAGATTGCAAAATACCTGCTTGATAAACTTCAGCTCCATAATCTTTAACAAATTGAGTTACATCCATCTTTGCCAAATCTTCTTTTGAAGCAAATTCCCCACCACTTTCTAATTTACCTTTTAAATCTTTGGCGTAGTCAGATTGAACCCTATGCAAATGATAAACTTTCTTGCTCCCCTGAAGCCATTCAGGAGCACCTTCAATAGCTCCCAACCCTGGAATTTCAATTCCATCAATTTCAAAAGGCGTATTAAAATCGTAATTGTATTTTGAAATTTCATCAAAACCTATAGAGCTTATTTCATTCGGAGTTGCTTCAGAAGCACCTCTACCGTAATGATACCCTCCATTGGGCTGTATCAGCTCCATAGATTTTTTCATATCTTTGTGTGTGTGTATTCTTTGATTTCTTGCAATAAGTGTATCTCTTGGAGCACCTGAAATATTTTTATACCCAAAATTTAATCTATCAATAACTAAGCTAGGTTGAAATTCTTCTGCAACCTCAGTAACTTCATATTTATTTCCTTTAGATGCTAAGTAATCGTCAAAGTCATCAAGATTTATTTTACTTTGCCCACCACCAAATCTAGCTACAAAGTTAGGGTGCAGTTGATCAAACTCATCTAAAACTTCAAAGGATCTTAATTCTGCTTTATTGACACCCTCACCAGTTTGTAATTTTTTCAACAACTGAGCAATTTTCATATTAGGCTGATAATTTGTACCAACCTTATTTCTTATGGCTCTACGCATCTTAGAAACCGTAAGACCATCTTCTAACAAATCAGTAAAAGGTTTTTCAGTTAGATTGGTTATAACTTCTTCAGCAGATTTAGTTGGAGTCTCTAACTTGGTTTCTGCTTTTGTTTCAATTTTTGTAGAAATTTTTTCCCTAGGTGGCGGTAATTGTTTTAGGGGGGCTGGTAGTAATTTTTTTTCTTCAGGCAAAAGCTTTCCAGCTTTTCTGGCTCTAAGGAACCTTAAAATAGGTACGAAACTAGCAAGACCTAACGCAGCTAAAGCGCCATACCCAACAGCTCCTAAAGTATCGCCTTCTTGAACATTCTCTTTGGCTCTTGTGGAAAACTCGCCAACTTCATAAGCAGTAAGAACATCACCAACACCAGGCGACACACTAACCGCAATCTGATCTAAGATTGGAAGTTCTTCAAATTGTTTGTAAGCATCACGAACCTTACCTTCACCTATCAGTTCGGTTATCTGACTCGCTATTTCTGAACGAGAAGCCATTTACTCCTCTAAAGATTTAATACCTGATGGTCTTTGTATTGAATCAAGATAAGATCTTGCATTCTGATAAGTTGCCCCAGGCGCTAACTCTCGCAAATATGGAAAAAACATAAAAGTTGCTTCATTCATATCTTTTGAATTTGCTAATACTTCTTCAGCAATATCTAAAATTTCATTTCTAGTGGATGCTTTTGAAGCAACCAAGCCTGACATATTTCTCAGACCGCCCAAAAATCTTTCTCGCAAAGCCTCAAGACCACTCTTAATTGGTGTCGGAGATCTGCCGTAAAGCAAAGGCCCAATACCTTCTGGCGGAACAACAACTTCTTCTGGCTCTATAACAGGCATATTTCTGTTAGGCGTACCAGTTACTACAGTCTCACCTAAAACACTTAGAATATTGTTATCTAAATCGGAACGCCCTCTAGCCATTACATTAATTCGTCTAGTTGTGCTTGAATTTGATTGTTTTGAGCCATTTGTGGTTGGTTTGTTAGCATTTCAGGATTCTTTAAAGCTTGATCAGCCATTAATACTTCTTCCAAAGTTAATCCAAATTGACTTAAAAATTCATTTATTTCTTCCTCAGACATGCCAGCAGCTTTCATTTCTGCAATCATGTTGATAAGTTCTCCCATAGCTACTTTAGCTTCCTCCATATCTTGACTTGATAAAGTTTCTAATTCTTCGTTCATACCCATTTGTGGGTTCATCATCTCTTCCATATCTATACTCCGTAGTGAGCAGGCCCAAACAATTCTAGAGGAGAAGAGTTTATTAGAAGTCTGAACCTGCTACTTATGCCATACATGCACATAATATAACTCAAAAATAGAAATTGTTAAAATGATTGTTATTGTTTGTGTGTTTTATTGTGCTTGTACATACCTATGTGTATATACCCCATTTTGGGGGGTGCCGAGCCCAGGAATCCCGAGCTGGCCAGATTTCCCGACCCGAAAGAATCCTAAAAAAAAAGAGCCAAGCATTTCTGCTTGACTCTTCCAACTAGGGAGAATTGTTCTAGCTGTCTAAATCATTCTCCAATCTAGGGTTTTCAACTTGACCATTTATTATGGCGTTGCCTTCCCTTCTCATACCTTCTTCAGTCATGTTAACAACTCTTTGCATGTCGATAGTATCGAACTC
>CETF01024085.1_pt1 | contig 13503 bp, 15 predicted proteins | sample 326991 | NCBI WGS metagenome assembly CETF01 (sample SAMEA2622331, study PRJEB7988) | marine metagenome | biome: marine biome (ENVO:00000447); feature: surface water layer (ENVO:00002042); material: "saline water (ENVO:00002010), including plankton (ENVO:xxxxxxxx)" | depth 5 m | reverse complement strand
ATCCCTGTTTCGATACGTTGCCAATGTATTTCTTTTATATTATCTCTAAGTAGAGCCCACAGATTTTTTTCTTTTGGCATAATCTAACACCTCCGAGAACAGTTTACCACTTTTCGTTCTAGGTGGCGACATAGTAAAAAAGCCTTGATCTTCTACTTCTGCGTCTACTTCCGTTACTTTTACAAGTTTAGGAAGATCTCCTCTTTTTTCTTTATGGTATCGCTCCATTTTATCAGTCCAATTATGATAACGAACACTAGATAATTTTGGTAAACCTTTCTTCTTTCTGTGATAATTTTTCATACTTTTTGCGTACCAATACTCTTTACCACTATGTTTAGCTTGAGCTCTCCTTTCATATCTAGCTTCTGATAAAGCGTATTCACTGCGTAATAACATATGTAAATCATCTGTATCTTCTTGTATATACGCTGTATAACCGCCATTAGCCTCGTATGCACAATCAGCGTAAAATTCAGCTTGCGCTAATATATCAGGATCGACATAGTATTCTCCATAACTATTAGGTTGTTCTATAAAACGATGTTCGGTAAGGTCAGTAATACTGTAAGGATTTTTACGAGAATCATATTCATATTGTCGTTTACATTGTTTACTACAAAATAATTCTGTCTTTTTAATATAAACGAACTCTGTGTGACATTGTTCACATATCCGTATAAGCTCTGCCCTAACGTCGTACTGAAACATCAGAACATATCCCATCCTGTATGTGGTGCTACTTTTTTATTATTATTAATAATCCGTACTTCATTAGACTCAAGCCAGTCAGTAAAAGCTAATCCAGCTTGTTTTTTATCCCCATAAGTAGAGTAAAACTCAGACCATTTATCTCTAGCTATCTTGACGCCATAGTAATAATCGCCTTTGCCTAATTTACATCTAGTTATTATTTGCCACATACGTTGTTTCGTAAGGTCATATTCCTCGCCTAATTTTTCTAAGGTGCAGTCTTCTTCTAACCATTTATCGTAAATTTTTCTATACCTCAAAGCATTTTCATCTGCTTTTTGTTTTGAGATTCCTCTCATTATATTTCCTCCGTCTCGCCCCAGTTTGGTCCAAGCTCTGTATCTACTACAAGAGGAACAGCAAGTTCTACACAGTTTTCCATAATTCTTGAAACTTTAGTTGCTTGTTCATTATCCTCTATAGATATATCGACTTCGTCATGTACTTGTACGTGAGGAACTATTCCTTCCTCCCATAGACCTAACATTGCTAATTTAGTCATATCTGCTGCAGAACCCTGAATCAATCTATTTAGGGCTTTATATGTAAAAGATCTTTTTAATGTATCACCGTATTTAATTTTAGCTTCCTCTAAAGGTAGGGGAACACTTTTATCATATTTATGTTCCCACAGATCGAAATGACATCTACGACCTGCGAGAGTTCTTATATAACCTCTATCGAGAGCCACACGGGTACAGTGATCCTGTATGCCTCTTATAAAAGGTACTTTTTCATGATACTGAGCGAGTAGAGTCTGTGCTTCAGCATCGCCTAATCCTAGTTCCCTAATAAGTTTTTCTTTACCCATTCCATAACTAAGTCCTAAATTAATATTTTTAGCTTGTTTACGGGGTATTTTAGCCATATCCGCTACTATCTGATGGAAATCTGCGTTTTTATCTCTATACGCGTTTACGGCGTCCTCAGCCCCTATTAATCCTAGTTGGTTAGCGTAATGTACCGTAAGTCTAGGTTCTTGTTGAGAGTAATCGAACACACCCCACTGACAGCCCTCCTCTGGTATAAAGATAGAGCGTATCAAGTTACCTATCTCTGGATCACGCGCAGGCACTTGTTGTAAGTTAGGGTTACTGTAACTAAAACGACCACTAACCGTGCCGCCTGAGTCATTACGTAATGGATGAGCTTCAGCATGGATTCTGCCATTATAAGAATGTTCTGAAATCATTTTTTCTATAAATGTAGTTCTAGCTTTATTAAACTTTCTAGCTTGTACTATCATTTTAGGTAAGTCATGTTCGTGGTTTTCTAACCACTGTCTTTGGAAACTAGCCATACCTTTTTCAGTTCTAGGGTATGGTAGATTGTTTTTATCGAATACTTTTTGTAGGGATGCGTTAGCCCATAGGTTTACATCTTCCCCATATTTACGTTTTATTTCTACTAATAGTTTTTGTTCTTTTAACGATAAATCTTTACTAATTTTATCTGCTTTTTCCTCATCGACTCTAACACCCCTCCACCGCATTTCTATTAATAAAGGGATTAATTTACACTCTAACGAGTAGATTGATTCTAATCCTTGTTGTTTAAGTTCCTCTTTTAATTTATGGTAAACCTTTAACGTAAGTGCTGCATCTTGTTCACCATACGGTCCAACATATTTAGAATTAAGTTTATACATTTCTGACTTAGGGTTTATCCCCCAAGCCAAGGCAGCGTCTTGTAGCAAAGACTCATCTTTTTTCTCTCCGCAATAAGTCTGTCCAAGTGAGTCAAGAGAGTAGGAGTATCGGTTTTCATCTACGATTGGAGCAGCAAACATAGTATCAAGGATTTCACCCTTAACCTCTACTCCTTCTCTTCTTAACCACCCAACATCATATAAAGCGTTATGAAAAATTACTTCTCGTTTAGGAGAAGATAGAGTATTTTTCACCCACCGCAAGACAACTGCCTCGTCAAGGTTGCCACCGCCTTCATGACGAATCGGAAAGTAACCTTTCCAATCTTTAGTAGCAACACCCACTCCAACAATATGACCACGTCCTGTAGCCCATCCAGGACCAGACGTGAGTAATGATGGGTCATACGTTTCTAAATCTACAGCGATACGTTCATCGTCTGCAAACTTAGGAAAGATCTCTGGTATTGTCCAGTCACTTTCAGGAGCGAACATAGGAGACTGCATTATTTTTTCTTAGAAGTCTTTTTCACTTTAACTTTTTTCTTTTTAGGTTTCGGTGCTTTACCACCTACCCAAGCTTCGTTAACATCCTTAGTTGTAGGGTCGTCAGCTTTATAAGTTCCTTTAGAGGTTCTAGCCCTTACAGGCTCCTCAAACTTCGCTAACTCTACGGTAGCTTCTTCTATTTCTTTTTCAAGAATGCTTTCTACCCCTTCCTTAACAATATCAGATAAAGCAGGATTAACTTTTTTACTTACTACACCCTCTTCTATATCTTCTTTTGTTAACTCTTGAGCCTCGTTATCTACTACTAATTTTGGTTTTCTTCTGAACCAGTCGAACCATCCCATGACTCTTCCTCCATATTTTCATTAATATCACCTGAGTTGTTTAAGATATATTCTTCAACAAGTATCAAGTATCTACGTAAGTCTCTAATATCATCGAGTAAGCCAGCTTCACCTTTAAAAGCTTCGCCCGCTTCAAATACATCCCAACCATGTCGCTGAGATTGATGCTCGATCCTATCGAACTTACGTGCCAACATCATAAAAGCACCCACGCCACCGCGTCGCCTCCACGAATCTCCATAAGACTCTTCAGCTTTTTTCAAAGCTTGTAAGTCTAATTGCGCTATATCGCGCATATTTTCCCACTTATTTTCCATCGTTTCCTCCTTCGTTATTAAGTGTCCAAGATAAATCTCTCTTTTTAATCCAATCGAAACAAGCTGTCATCCAGTCGTTCGGTAGAATCCTCATGACCTCTTTATAGGCTAATTCATAATCTCTCTTTTTATGTGCGTTAAATGTCTTAACCATAGGTACAGCTATATTTTTAAATGCTGGGTTATCCCACGTATCGTCGTCGTATGACGGCATATCCTCTGGGTGAATATTAAAAAACCTATCTAACTCCCAATCAAATACTTCAGGCTTAGTAATAAAATTCGTATAAGCAATGCCGTCTAATGTATCGTAAGGATTTTTTAAACTAGAGTACGTCCATGGATCTATCTCCACACCTTTTACTCTTTCCCAAACCTCATTATGGTATACGTGAAAGCTATCGCTAACTTGTCTATATGTGCCCATACTAATTTCTAAATGACCTGCGATATATTCTTGTAACATAGACATATGTACTGCGTTAGCACCGTAAGCACCCCAAAGCATATCGTTAGAACGGTTACAAACTGTCATATGTAATTGTTTATCTCGTATCTTAAAATAGATACTCGTATTACAAGGAACGTCTTTACTGTTTCTTCCGAGATCTTTATTAGCGTCCCACATTTGTAAGACGCATCGTCTCTCATCAGGGTTAGTTCGTAACATTTCTATAACAGTTTTAATCTGGTCTTTATAAAAATAATCTCTCCACCTCCAACCATAAGCCCCCCATAGAGTTTCTCCGTCGTCAGAAAAATCTTCCATAGATTTAACGTATCGAGTTAAAGGTGCTAAATCTTTACGCCCCGCTAACATCCATAAACCTTCTATAAAATGGAAAAAAGGATTAGCATCCCGTATTTTTAAAAGTAATACTCTTTCCCATGGTTTTTCATAAACCGTAGTTACAGGCTCAAGTGCCTCATACGTCGTTCCGTTTCTACTTTCTTGTTCACGGAAGTTACGAGGATCTTGAAATAAATCTAGCCCTAATAAAAAAGCATCGTTTACATTTCTTGCCCTAATTACTTTCATATCGAATCGTGGTATGCGTCTGTTATTTCATTAATTAAAAAGCCTATCTCTGATTCGTTTAGATGAGGCAACTTCTTTTTTAAGAAACCTATTGCCATCTCATAACTTGCAGGTACTTTTAAATAAAACGCAACTTCTAAAAACTGTGTGTAATAGATGTCCACTAGGTCACCGTATTGTTCTAATAGATCAATAGCTACATCACTCATTTTACCCATATTTTCTCCTTTCTAATCTTCTACCAACGGTAGTTCTTTATTATATTTATAAACGCTTCGTGTCCGTCCCTCTTCATTTAATATCCGAGAGTATTTATCAAACTCACAAAGCCCTCCTTCTATTTCCCTCATCTCAAAACGGTCTAAACTTATTAAGTTAGGGTTAAGTCTTTCTCGAGATAATTCCCATAATTCACGCATCTCATCGTTCCAAGGATGAGTACGCCTAGAAAAATCTAAATCTCTGCCTGCTAATCGATTGAGTCCTCGCATCGCTCCTGGACCAGCATTAGCCCATGTTAAAATATCCGTAGCCTCTCGTAATAAATACGTATGCCTTAAATCCGTTACAACTTCGTACGCCATGAATGGACCCATGTACGGATAATCACGTAAAATCTCCCAAGCTTTTTCTAACGATTTAGATTCAAGTATTTTATCAACTAATTTTTCTTTATCGTTCCACATATGAGAAATACATTCAGACACTCCTGTAACTTTATCCATACGGTTAGGTGTTTTAATAATATAAGCACCTGTTATCCATTGATCTTGTTTCGTTATTTCTTCAATAGCTTTTTTCCTATCCCATTCGATATGTAGGTTATGGCGTATTAAAGTTCTACCTGTTTCAATAAAATTGAACCAACGAAAGATTACAGTAGCCATTAAAACTTCAGGCTCATCCCGCCATACATTACGTATGTGTCGTTTAAACCAACGAGTCGTTCTATCTTCCTCCCGAAACACTTGACAAAATTTAAACTTTTGTAAGATAGGATCGTTTGTCCACGGGGGCTCGTGCTGTAATACTTCTTTATTAATACGTATGGTTTCCCTTTCTTGTATCCAATAAAAGTATAGGTCGAGCCTATCCCGTAGTTCTTGAATCACTTTTTAACAAGCCTCCACGCACAGTTGTTAGCGACCTCAGGGTAAAATACCGCCGCCGCCATTCTTAAAAACTGTTTACCGAAACGTTCTTGCATCCACATAAGCTGTTCTATACTCCAGCCTCTGGCGTTTGCTTCTGATACTTGAGACATAGCTCTCTTTAATTTAGGCATTTGTATAAACGTACCTGTGACTGCTTCTATACGAAAGTTTCTTTCTAGTTCTTCTTTTAGTTCTTGAAAGCCCCACTCGTAGACATGATCCTCGGGCAACTTATCGTTAGAGCCGTCATGGTTAGGTGTTGATATATAAGCGATAGCCTCAGGTCGCATAACCCTTGCCGCTTCATCAAGCCACGCAGGAACAAACTCTCTACCCATATGTTCAATAACTTCCGTTGACCAAAAGAAATCTATACATTCATCGGGTAAGTCTAGTATCGGATTAGTTGTTAAATCCTGTATACGTATCTCGCCGTTAAAGTTTTTAAACCAAGTAGATTCCTCTAATGCTCCCCCACCATTCGACCAAAAAGGGTTTTCTAGTTCGCAAGCGGGATCGATATCGTACCCGTAATAAGAGCGGATAACATCAGACTTTTTAATAACGTAAGCTTTATATAAAACTCGTAACGACCAACATTCACCACAACCTATTTCTAAAGTATCTAATGGTCTTCCTAATACTTTAGATTCTTCTATAGCTAAACTAGCTATCTTATCAAAACGGCTCATGTGAGCTAACTCATCAGGTCGCCAGTTTCCTAACACACCTGCAGAAGCTAAATCCATCCGAGTGTTTTTACTATCGTTTTCGTTAACTTTTAATTTTCGTCTTATAGATGACATATTTTCTCCTTTCTAATATACACATTTAATTATCCTTTACTTTTAGTTGCAAAGTAAAGAAGTTTTTATATTTGAAAACATCTTGTTGTAGTAGGTTCTATCAAATATAAATTCTCTTTCGCCCTAGTAAGCCCAACATAAAACACCCTGTTTTCGTCATCAGGGTTTTGTTGATATGTTTTATAAACTCTATTAGTTATATCTGTTAATAAAACTACATTCGTAGCTTCGCCACCTTTAGCAGCATGTATGGTAGATAAACGTATTCTAGGTTCTTTAGTAATTTTTTCTCCTCTCCGTAACATAGCCCGTATATAACTAACCTCTTTAGGGGTTAAAGAAGTAAGGGCATCGTACCAATCTCCGTCAGGTAGTTCGGGGAAACGTTCCTTTAGATCAGCTAGCGTCATCATAGCGTCAATCTCTAAAACATCTAGGGAGTTTACCTTACGGACTTTTATAAATTTTAACAGATTGACGCATTCTGATAGAGGTAAACTATCCCCTTTCCTTAAAATCTGCCAATTTAATACAGCTTTTATTTTTGTATCAGAAATACTAGGTCTACCTTTAACTTCAAAAAACCATCCTTCGTTTCTGCAATAATCATCGATCTGTTCTAATAAATAATTTGTTCTGGCTAATACTAACCAATCACCTTTTTCCATATTAATAAGTTCGATAGATGGTTCCCACCTAACTAATCCTGTTTGTTTCCTAGGAAGCCATGCTTTATGAATCCTAGATCGTACTTGATTAATACATCTACTAGCTAATTCATGAACCGCTGACGGTATACGATACGATTGTTCTAAGATCATTGCATCTTTAGAGTTTTGTATTAAATAATCTACGTCTGCCCCTGCCCACTTATAAATAGCTTGGTCATCGTCTCCTGCCACATATACACGGTCAGCGTACTGAATAATCTTACGAACCACCGCCCACTGTAATGGAGATAAGTCTTGAGCTTCATCTACAAAAACTGCATCTAATTTAGGCACATCGCCTTTTTCTAAAAACAGTTTTAACATATCCGTATAATCTACTAACAGTCTGTCTTGTTTAAATAAATCTAATCCCCTTGCATATCGTTCTAGTTCAAACCAACCCACTGCATCTTCTACATCGTGCCATTGATCTTTTAAATCTACTTGTCTCATGCGGGCTAGGTTTTCTATAAAAGCTAAACGATCATCGTGGCTCATTCCGAATAGATGTCCTGAGTCTGTGCCCGCTCCACCTGTTAATCTTAAATTAAGAACTTGATTTAATTCTCTTATATCTTTTAAATCCATAACGCTTTCTTTAGAAAGACCTAATTGTCTAAACGCTAAAGAATGAAGCGTACGGAAAAACGGTAAATCTTTACGAGTTAGTTCAAATTTATCCATAGCTCGTTGTTTACCTTCGTTAACCGCTTTTTTAGTAAACGTAAAAAATCCTATCCTAGTAGGCTCTGTACCTTTTTCTAATTCATCTTCTATAAGACCTAACAATGTGCTAGTCTTGCCTGTTCCTGGTGGTCCGAGAATAACTTGTGTATGGTCAGGTAATGTCATAACCCTGTCCTAAAAGTTAAATTAATCCTTTCGTTAACGCCACTTACTCTAGGTACAGCATGTGTTGCTGACATCTGAGAAGCTCCGTCAAAAATTATTACGTCCCCATGTCTTAATATATAAGACCTGAACTTGCTTATGTCCACCCCTTCGGTGTTTATTTCGCTAGTATCAGTTCTATCTTTAATATTTCTAGCATACTGCCTCCAATTAAATACTCGTGGCTCTCCGAAAGAGATAGAGACAACAAGGTCATCTTCTGTAGGAACAGTATCTGAATGATACGGAATACCTACCTGACCATTTTTATAAAGACCACATAAACAAAAAGTAAACTCAACCTCACGTCCTGTAACCTTTTCAGTATATTCTTCTGCACCTTGTTTAATCCATAACATATTTTTACTCCAAGGATCAGGTTCATATAACTTACCTGCATATTCAAAAGAAGATGAACCATAAGCCCTTGTTGGTCTACCTACGACAGGTTTTCCATTAAATATTCTTTCTACTGGGTTATCCCATTTTTCGATATACGGCATATAATCTTTCATGCCTCCTCTCATATAAGTCATCATATTGGATTCTCATTAAATTCTGGTAAGTCGTGCGATTCGGTTTGAGCAATAAACTCTGTAATATACCAAACATTAACACCCTTACCTTTTATGTTAAAAAAGTGTGGACTACCTTCCATCTGTTTTAGTTTTGCTGTAAGTTTGTTTCTAGGATAATCTTTAAAATTATGCCTATGTAAATACTCCATAAGGTCAGCTAATCTAAAATATGTTTTACCATTCTCTGTCCACGGTTTATGTAAAAGTATTTCATCCTTTTCTCTAGCAGGTCTTTCTGTACAAAAAGTCTCTAACAGTTCTAAGAAGTGTCCTTCTGTAGAAGATTCTTTAGGTACTTCAACTATCGTTAAACTATCTAATAGTTGCTGTATTATCTGTCTCCATACGTTTTCTTTTACTTTAGGAGGTATTTTATTTAAAGCGTCCATACATTTACGCTGAAATCTGTTTTGGTTTAATAAATCATCTGTTTCTAATTCTAATCTCCCACCCTCAACATCTAAAAACCAGATAGGTGGATCACTATCTTGTTTAGTTAAATTACTAAATAATGGCGTTCCGCCGTTAGCCCCTATACCATGTTTTCTTGTTCTACATAATGGGCTATTACAATGACTCGCTATAGGTTGGTCATTACATCTATAAAAATAATCTTTCCTTTTTAGTTGTTTAGCTACCGTAATAACTTCTTGTGCCCCCAATGGAGGTTGCATATATTCTAAATTTACTTTTTCTAATCTTGTTTCCCACTCGTCTGGGTACTTTTTTCTTAGAAATACCCCAACGTTAAATAAACCTGAGTTCCTAGTTCCTTTCGGAAACCCCTGAACTATTAAGTGTTGTATACATGGAGGGGCTTGATCTAACCAATCTATGTTTTCTGTTAGGGGGCTAGCCTCTAACTTTTCTATTTGTTCTACTGTTAAAGTTATTTCTTTAACTCTTTCTATAAACTCTTCTGGACTTAAAGCTTGACCTTCAGTTCCATAGCCATACCTAGTAGAACTCTCTCCCCCAAAGTAGGGCATATTTAATGTACTACCTCTATCTCCCCTATCTAACAACAACTGTGTTTGTTTAGGAAATATCTCCGCTTGACCGTAACCTATAGAAGCCGCTATTTGCCTTAACTTTCTTTGTAATAAAGAAGCAGGCACGGGATCTTCTATGAACAAGTAAATATGGGCTCCTCCACTTTTACTACGACATACGATTAATGGTAATTTATGTTTAGATAATTTTTTAGATAATCCTTTTAAGTCTAAGGAGTACTCATCAACATCTATAGCACCCCAAACGCAAGCATTGTTCTCGTCGATTGGGACGAGCCCAATGCTTTGTTCACCTGACAGGTGGTTTTCCCATAATTGTAAAACATCGTCTTCAGATAACTCTTTAGATATAGTGATGTTTTTACCACCTGCTTTTCCATCTTCTCTCGATTCATTCGTAGCTGTAAAAGTTCCATATGCCTGCCGTAATCCAGCGTAACGTGTAGCAAATTCCTCTGCTAACGACATATGTTCTCTCCTTTATTTTAGAAGGGAGCATCTTCCTCGGAATCTGTAGGTATTTCTACTCCTCCGTCTCTTTGCTGCTCTTCTTTTACTTCTACCTCACCCGACCTAGCAGCGTTCATAAACTCTTTAGCTATGCGCGCTGTTTCTACGTCGGTTGGACCCTCTTGGTTTACAGTAAACCCGTTCCACGAACCTTTATCATTAGATTGCGATAAAGTTCCTAACGTATATTTATACGCGAACATAGGAGCAGATACTGATTGACCTTTACTAGTTTGAACTCTTGCCATTCTTAACATAGTGAGCCACTTCCTAGAAGCACCTAACTGTGTCGATGTAAAAGCTACTACAGCTTGTTGTGGCGTAGGTTCTAAAACTAATATAAAAAACTGTGCAGTTTCTACTATTTCGTTACCGTTATCTAAATATAATCTACGCGACTCGGGATCTTTTGTACAAGATTTTAAGATAGAAGCACCATGATCAGCGTTTACTAATCCACCGCCCTTCTCTCTAGGCACCCACTCAATATATTTTTTAACGTATGCACACGGCACAACTGTTATGCCTTTCTCACCATCGTAGACTTCATTAGTTACTGTATTAACAAGCATACCTGCTTGTGCATCTGGGTTATATCTTCCGTCTTGTTTATTAAGTTGTGGGGACATTTGCTGAAGAACCCTAATAAACGGGATCGCAAAATCCTCTGTTGTTGTTTCTTCTAATCCTGTGCCACCTGATAATAAATCATCGTCAAAAGTAGCGATTGCTGTTTGTTTCGCCTCAGCTAGGCTTGTTTTTTCTTCTGCCATAATATTAATCCTTCTTAATAATAGCTTTGGAACCTATATAGATTCCAAATGGTTCTGTTGGAATATCCTTTCCAGATGTTAACTGCTCTTTAACAAAAGCTTTTAACGTACTTGGATGGACGCTTTGTTTTACCTCTGGAGATAGCCCCCTAGATTTAAGAGCCATAACAGTTTCATCAACTACTTGCCCCTCCTCTCTACCAAACTTTAACGAAACTTCATTTTTAATTAAACCTTCGTGTCCGTTTTCGACTAACCATTGATAAGCGAGTTCTTGATTAGCTTTAGATATATGAGCGTTATAAAACTCAGTAACAGATATTTTTTCACCTGTACTAAGAACTATCTCTGTAAGCCCTGCTGTTTGCATTGCTTCAGGTAACTCTTGTTCTGAAGTTAATCTAAACTCTTCTTTTTTAGCTTTTACAGCTTCCTCTAACTCTACAAGTTCTTGAGCTAGTTGTAACTGTTTATTAGCTAACGTAGATACTAATGAAAGCTCTCCGTCATTGAGGTCGTTAAAAGTCTCGACTGTGTCTTGACCAGTAAGTTCCTCAAAAGTTGGGTTTTCTTTATTCATAATTCTCCTTTCTGATGTAGGTCGATATCGACAGGATAGTACACGCCTTCCTGCCTATCCCATTTAAGAATACTATAACGACCTCGATTAATAAATGCAGCTATAGAACACGCGACTCCAATAGCTGCGGGATCTCCGATCAGTAATAAGTAATCACCTTCTTTATAATCCTGAAGTATTCTCTTCATTCTTCTAACCGAAGGTGCTGCACTTAACATGATATTAGTTTGTGGAGGTAACAAAACTTCAAAATCACCATACTGTCTAGCAGATGCGATATTCCGCCCCGATACTTCTTGAACAACATATACTGTCATTTTTCTCCTTTCTAATTTCTACAGGTTTTAAGATACTATCCTAATACGGCAAAGTAAAGTGATATTACTTATATGTGTTTTAGGAAATAAAAATTTTACATCTAAAACTTTTTTAAAACTACTAATAGAAGTAATAATCTAATAGATTTTTTATCGAACGCAGTAAAACAGAGGATTTGAATTTATTAGATTTATCTAAAAATCTATTATAAATATTATTTATGAGAGGGCACGAGGGATAAATTTACGTTTGGACTATTAATATTCTCTAAAATATATACTATATCCTATTAGAAATAAGAAAGTTTCCACATGAAATATAAATTTAAAACGGAGCCGTATGAGCATCAGCTTGAGGCATTAAAACGATCTTGGGATAAACAAGAGTTTGCCTATTTTATGGAAATGGGTACAGGTAAATCTAAAGTTCTTGTCGATAACATATCTGTTTTATATGACAGAGGATCAATTAATGCTGCTGTAATCGTAGCACCTAAAGGAGTTTATAAAAACTGGTCAGAACGTGAAATACCTACACATATGCCTGAACATATAATTAGGCGTATAGGAGTATGGAATCCTGCACCTAATAAAAAACAAAAATTACAACTTACAAAGTTGTTTGAAGTAACTGATGATTTAAAAATATTAGTTATAAATGTAGAAGCTTTTAGTACTAAAAAAGGCGTATCTTTTGTAGAAAAGTTTTTATTAACACATAACGCTATGATGGCGGTTGATGAATCTACTACGATAAAAAACCCTAAAGCACAACGGACAAAGAACCTCGTAAAACTATCTTTACAAAGTAAATATAAAAGAATATTAACAGGCTTTCCTGTTACGCAATCACCGTTAGACTTATATAGTCAATCAGAGTTTTTATGTTCTCAGTTACTTGGCTATTCTTCTTTTTATACTTTTCAAAATCATTATGCGAAAGTAATAAATAGAAACATGGGGCAAAGAACTTTTAGACAAGTAGTTGGTTATCAAAACTTAGATGAACTATCTGATAAAGTAAACCAGTTTTCTTATAGAGTTTTGAAAAAAGATTGTTTAGACCTTCCAGATAAAGTTTATCAAAAAAGAGAAGTAGAACTTACTCCTGAGCAAAAGAAAGTATATAACCAAATAAAAGATTATGCGATAGCGGAACTTGAATCTAGTGAAATAGTTAGCGTCAGCTCTGTTTTAACTCAGATATTAAGGTTACATCAAGTTACCTGCGGTTTTGTAAAACACGATGAAGGTGAAGAGATAGAAATAAAAAATAATAGGCTTGAAGAATTATTAAGAATTTTAGAAGAAATACAAGGTAAAACTATTATATGGGCTAATTATCAATATGATATAAAAAGGATTTTAAAAACATTACACGATATTGTAGGGGTTGATGCAGTAGCTACGTATTATGGTGGAACACCAGAAGAAGAACGACAACCTATTATCGATAGGTTTCAAGATCCCAACTCTAGCTTACAGTATTTAATAAGTAATACACAAACAGGCGGGTATGGAATCACATTACACCAAGCAAGTAACGTTGTTTATTACAGT
>CETF01023254.1_pt1 | contig 13553 bp, 15 predicted proteins | sample 326991 | NCBI WGS metagenome assembly CETF01 (sample SAMEA2622331, study PRJEB7988) | marine metagenome | biome: marine biome (ENVO:00000447); feature: surface water layer (ENVO:00002042); material: "saline water (ENVO:00002010), including plankton (ENVO:xxxxxxxx)" | depth 5 m | reverse complement strand
TTGCAAAAGGTAATTCATCTGCTAACTCATAATCTAGCAGTTTGTACCTAGTTCCACCGCATAGAAATCTATGCAACACAGCAACCCCTGTTCCATCAACGTCCATCCGCATATAAGCTTCTGTTAAAGTAACTTGATTCATAGATGGATCAGAGCTTGTTTCATTAAAATCACTTGTATAGCCCTGTCTCTCAGTTCGCTCGGCTTCAGTCATTTCTGTGCCTGCATCAAAACTATCAAGTTTTAAAACTTCTTCAGCATCAAACCCCATAGCTATAAGATCGCTTGCTCTCATTTCTGTTCTATGAACAACAACATGAGCATCCTCTAGGGTTCTGCAATTTCTATCTACAAAAAATTCTTCTGGAGGTACGCTTTCTATTTTTAAGCAACCAGCATACATTTTTCTTGATACCTTTGCAGAATGAACAGGCATCTCAACCTCAACGCCTTGCTCATTCATGCTCATTTCCTGCTCAACGGTATGTTCTAAAACTGTTACATCATCGTCCTGCACTAGAAATGTATACTCATCGTCAGATAGGTTTGTGTAAGTATATATTTCTGCTTGGGGCATTTCTTCCCAGTAAGCTTTGACTATACCCTGTTTTTTAATTAGCGCATCGTGAAACGCATCGTTCAACACCCTATAACCATTGCTGCGCTGAAACTCGTAATGAACGTAATCAGTCGCTTGCTCTGCCATTGCCACATCTTCTGCGCCATGAGGCATAAACTCTACAGGTCTAGCAGTACTTAAAAACACACGCATCAGGCTAGGCTTAACCGCACGCACAACATCGCGAACTTTAGTTGCAACAACTTTGCTACGCCCATCCTCAAAGCCTATGTCAACTTCACCATCGTAGTATCTTTGAGCAGTTATCCTATCTTCCGATATTTCGCTTTCAACAAAGTCTACAGCGTCATCAATAGCAGCCTGTACAATACTTTCTATTTCACTTTCTGTTTTAGCTTTAAGTTCCATTTAGCCGCCCTCTATGCTTGCTGCCGAACCAATAAGTTGCCTAATTTCTTGGTCTGTTATGTTTATTTTCTGCTTAGGTTTTGCGCCTAACATAATTGTTTCTCTAATTCTATTTACAGTTGATCTAGCTAAGGCATCACCAGCGGCTTTTGCTCCAAACCCAGCGGCTGTTCCTACAACAAAAGCAGGATTTGTTGCTATTGCAGCAATATTTAAAGCCTGCATAAGACCATTTCCAGTAGGGGATAGCTTACCAATTAATCTTAATGCATTATCAGAAAGCCTACCCATAACAAAAGCTTCCATCATTTCAATCTCAGGAGGATCAAACTGATCTCTCATTCTTTTATTTGTTAATATCTGCTTTGCTGCTTGTCTGTATGAATTTACAATATTACCACCAGACCCTTGAGCAGCCGCAGTAAGTTCTGCCTTGCCTGCGGTTCCCATAACCTCTTCAAAAAGCTCTATTTTTTTAAGCCTTCTGTAATCATTTCTTGCAGTTCTAATTAAACCTTCAAGAGTTTCTCTTCTAGCATTTGGTGTACTTCCAAATCTAACTGGAAGATTATTAGGGTTTATATTGTCAATTGGCGTTTTCATTATAATATCATCAAGCTGATCCTTTATAAATCCTACTCTTGGATCATATCCACTCTTCTTATGTAGAGCGCCTATTCCAGATCTTAAACTATCTAATTGAGCTAAGTTAAACCTTTTACCAGTGTGTTGAATTATTGCCTGTCTTGCCGCATCAACATACTCACTGCCAGCAAGCCTAGTCGTATAAGCCATAAATAATCTTTCGCCTTCTTCAGAACGAAAGACTGAATCTTCAACTTTTCTTACAACGTCATCCATGTTTATAAATTTACCGCCAGCGGTCATTTCAGCAACCGCGTCATCAAATGCTTTATAAGATGCTTTAGATGCATCTCTGGCTGTTTCTATGGCAGGCTTCTCCATAGCTCTCTTTTGAAAAGCTGCTAATGTTTTGTTTTTAACACCTGTTGCAGCCATTGGAGCTAAAAAAGCACCGATAACTCTTGCGGCTGGCTCTGCGGCTGTTCCTTCAGTCAATTGACCAGCGGCCTCACTACCTATGCCAGCTATCGCCGCTGTCTTTCCAGCCTCTAGCGCTCCGCCAACACCTCTACCAACACCTAAATCCTGAACACGCTGGCCTGCTTTTTGTAAACCTTCGCCAATAGCTTGCTGCGTTGTCGCTCCAGCATTTGCAGTAGCAGGAAGGTTTGACCTATTTTTTGCTAATGCCTTTCCTAAAACTTTAGCACCCTTACCAGCCGCACCAAATGCACCTGTACCGCCAATAAACTCGCCTACAGTGCCTGCATATTTTCCTGCGGTTGTTTGTGCTTCATAGTCATCAAGAGATGTTAGATTGCTTAAACCTCTACCTATTTTTGTTTCTAATACAGGTATATCATTACCTTCATCCATAAGGCCGACAGCTTGCAAACCTTCCTGCCCTAATCTAGCAGCGCCTCTCAAGGCCATTTCTGGTAAAGCTGCTAAACCTATACCACCTCTTACAACACCACTACCAAAAGACCTTGCTGCATCTTCTACAACGCCAACATCTTCACCCAGCATCTTCATTAACGCTGCGTGAGCGCCTTGGGCGTTATCGCCGCTTACTTTGTATTTTTTACCGTCTGGTGCTGTAATGTTAAATGTTGGCATTTAATTACTCACTTAGCTCAATGGTATATCCGTCTATAACAGTAACATTAGAAGCTTGCCCTTCTTGCCCTGTTTCAACATCATTACCTAAAATCATATCAACTTCTGCTTGAGAAAAGAAATCATATGGACTTACCACTTTGCCTGTAAATTTATTTTTAAGTCCTTTTTCATTATCCATAATTGCAGCATCAATTATTCGCTTCATTGAGGTAATATATTCACCCTTAACTCTTTGAAGATTTCTAACCACAATTTCCCTATCTTGGGTTATATCTAAGCTACCCATTGTTGCCCTTAGTGCTTCAAGTTCCTGAACAGCTACCTGACCAAGTGCGCCACCAGTTGGGCTTTCATCTCTCATTCTTTGCAATCTATCAAAACCAATTGTGGCTGAAACTGTTTCAATTGTCTTAGCTAAGTTTCTAGCCTCTGTGCCACCTATGTTTTGAAGAAGTTGGCCTCTAAGACCTGTAGCCATTGATGTTCCCATAGCTATTTCAATAGCTCTATCAATGTTTTCTAGAACTATTCTTCCAGACCTTGATTGATTGGTAAATGTTGCAATCCTTGCCTGATCTTCTTTGCTGGCTTCTTCTTCCTGCTTACCACCTTCAATATTAACAAGTCTTACATTTTGAAATTTACCAGTGTCATCATAAACAAACTCATAATCTTGACCAGCAGGCGGTTTAGTAAGTGTCTTACGATATTCAGCCTCAAAGCTGTTATCAATCTTACCTGTAAGCATAAACCTTTCAAACTCAGGGGTTTTTGGTATAAGCCCTGCGGCAATAGCATTTTTATATCTAGTAGTGCCTGTACCGCCAGACCTAAGCTCTGCAAGTTTTAAATCTCTACTATACTTCAAGTCAGCCGCTGTTTTTGCTCGATCAGCCGCTCTTTGTTCTGCTTCCATGCTAAACATTAGGCTGTAAGCATCTTTTGCACCTAATCCACCTGACTGAACCATTGCAGCTAATCTATCCATGTCAGGTGTACCAAAGCTTTTTAGAAGCTCTATAGTTTTGTTTCTACCCTTTCTTGCAGTCTGTTGCTGCATGACGTTTTGCAAATCAGCGTTTAGTTGTTGATCTGGAAATGTCCTAAGAGTGTTAAAACCCTTGGCAAGAGCAGCTGCTACAGGTCTAAAATCACGATCATCATCTTGCTGAAGGTTAAAAGCGTTTGGTAGCATATGTCACCTCAAAATCTAGGCATACCAGCGTATATTTGTGCGCCAGCCGTTAAGTAATCCATTATCCCAAGCTGTCTATCAGTTACTTGAGTTTCTGGAAGCGGAGAAGCCCCCAAAGCTGCAAGTGGCAAACCAAGCTTATTAGTTGGGGCAGCGGCAAACTGATTATATTGATTTCTTCCTGCATTAATAAGATTTTGCATTAGCTGTTGCTGCATAGCTCCTTGCCGCATTTGTTGCTGATTAATAGCTTGCCCCATGTTAAACGCTTGAGAACCTATACCTTGCAACCCAGCAGCAGACCTAAACGCATTGTTCATAGCGTTATTAAAGCCCTGTTGGTTTAATCTTGAGACTTGATCAAGAGCCTGTTGGTTAAAGCCCTTTAAGGCCTCAGCTTCCATAACACCCTGCCTTGAACCACCATAAGCACCTGATCTTTGTGCTTGTGCGCCTATATTATTCAAACCCATCTGCGCTGCGTTGCCTACATCACGAATTGTAGCATCGACCACCTGTTGCTGGTATGGGTTCATAAATTGGTTTACATTTGGATTTGCAAATGCCTGTCCTGCTGCCATTGTTGCTTGTGCAGCCCCTTGAAAGGGGTTCATTGTCATTGCTGGATTTGCTGCGCCTGCCATATTACTTACCCCTCATCATTGCATTTCTTGATATAGGTTGGACCCCTAGTGGTGAAGTATTTGTATAACTTGTAGGAGTAAAGCTTTCTGCATTTCCTAATGGGGCAGCATTACTTCCTGCCTCACCTGTAACAGGGTCCATAAAGAATGTATCCATAAATTGACTTTGCGCTGGCCTAAACTGAGCTAAGTTTTCTACAGATTGTTCAAATATAGGTGCAGAAGAATAACCCATAGCACCACCAGCAAATTCTGTCGGAGCAGGCATAAATTGTCCTGCACCTGTATTCATTCCAAAGGCTGAAGCTGCATCTTGTGTATTTTGAAATGCGGCATCTTGCATTGGAGAGAATGCAGCAACGTCTGGTCCATAATAAGGCGTATAACCTATGTTAGATATTCTGTCAGCAAGAGCTAAATTAGATTTAGCCGCATCCTCAATGTACGCTGGTATTTCTGTTGATCTACTTCTGCTACCGCCTTTGCCGCCACTCATCTTATATCTCCTTTTGAAACGAAGCGTGTAATGGCTTCCAGCCATGCGCTTTTAAGGGTTTCTTCCATCCAAAACGGCCTGTAATACTCAAAGCCTCACATCCATAGCTTTTTGCCCAATCTGTAACATCATTATGCATATCTAACAACTGATCTAGCTCACCACCGCCTAAAAACACGTTTAGCACCTTTTTTCTAGGATATACCACAATTTCTGTCACAATGCACCCCCTTGGAGTAGGCCATAACTGCATATTACCCTCAAGAATACCTTTTGCCACATCTTCAAAGCTATGAGTACCACCAGAATACTCCAAAGCCGCCTCTATCCAAGGGCGGCATCTTTCTAATTCATTTACTTGTGTATCTTTAGGCATTTAATATGTAGACAATGCTACCCTCTTCCAAATTGCTGTTGATCCATCATATGCAGCAGTACAAATATAAATATAATTTGCATCCCATGCTATCATCCCAGCTCCATCGCCAGCCGCGCCAACACTTGAGCTTGGTGTGGTTTGCTTCATAGCCACTTGTTTAAATTCATTTTGCGCCGAAACTACTGGGTAGTTTCTTTCCTCATCCCACAGGAAAATACCGTTATCGGCTGGAACATCATCGGACTGTTTAAAAAACAACTTACCTAAATTTCGGCTAAGAAAAAGATTTAGTTCTCTGCCCCATTGTCGTATGTCTGTGCCTATCACTGGTGGAGTAACTGGCATTATCTGTTACCTCCAGCCCTTGCTTCTAAGCGCATTGTTCCCACACGCCATTTTGCAGCCTTAACTCCATCTACCTTCATTCTAACTTGTCTTCCACTAAATCTAGCATCCGTAGGGTTTGAAGGAACAAATGGCCCAAATGTTGACTCAGAGCCATTGGGATGAAGCCTTGTTTTAAAAGTCATATTTACATCACCCTGAGTTTTTTCATCAGGTATAACTGACGTAACATACATAACATTATCACCATTTCCTATTGATATTGGGCCAGTTTCACAAAAAACAGCGCCGCTGTCATAATTTAATCCTTGCTCATGGTTGTAAACTTGAACTGGCTCTATAACAGAAATATTCCACCCCATCCCATTATGGCTTGAACAATAATAAAACAAATTAGACGGTGTGCTATCTGTAACTGTTATCTCCACATACGAACCAGCCGACCCAGCCGAACCAGTAGAAACGACATTTGTGTTATAAACAGAGCCGCCGTTATGCGTACCATTTGCAGTTGTAGAAAAATTAAAAGGGTGACCAATATTGCTAGAGTCACTTTGGTCAAATCGGTATGTATTGCCTTTGATAAAAGTGAGAGCAACGTCATCGGTAGCTGTAGAGCCATTTATTGCATACTTGTTAGATGAACCTACGTTATACTGAGGGTGATTAGCAGGGTTTCCACCTACGACTGTTACAGTATAAGTTATGCTTTCAGAATTTTCACCACTCATTATTGGTGTTCTAAAAACACCCCTAGAAACACCACCAGTTCGTGACAAATTACCTATAAGCCAATGATTTTCAAGCAAATCTACTGCAACATATCTATCTATCTCTAAACTATTTGCAGACGGATAAAACCACCAAACTTCGCTAAATTCGGTATTACTAAACGCCCATATCTTTGACTGTTGATTTACATTTATATCGTCAAAAACGTAATCGTGAACTTCGCAAGGTATTTCTTTCACACTGTTACCATCAAATGTAAAAAAACCTTTTTGCCCCATCCAGAACGCACCCATGTCAGTGTCAACCGCTGACATTCGAGAAACAGCTCCGCAAGAAGTACCGACGCGATCAAATCCATAAACATATGGCGGCCCAAGATATTTTGCGGAAAACGCATCACTATCTGTTATAATTAGTGTTTGCCCTCTGGTGTTTAAACCTTGCATAATTTGACCAGTTGTTTGCAAAGTAAAATCGCCAGCTTCATTTGTTGCGGCTGGTGTCCATACCGTATTTGCTTCTTTATCGCACCATTGTACTTTTCTAGGGTCACCACCAGCACCAAGCAAAAATATAAATCGTTCTTCTGTTACAACTAAACCTAAATTATTTAACGGCGCATTTGTAACAGGTGCGGCCACCGCTGAAGAGCCAAGTTGCCATTCTACAAGCGTTCCAGTGTCATAATGTACACCAACTAAAAACTGTCCAAAGTTATCTAATGACCAGCTTGATGCTTCTGAATAAGTTCCTGTTGATGGTCTTTGTGTTCCATAATACCCAGTTCCATAAAACCCACCACCAAAACCTAAATTAAGTCCTGCATCTTCCCTGCCATTAGACATTGTGACTGGCGTTATGTCATATGTAATTCCTGCGCCTGTCATTGCTGTTAATTCGTTGTAGCTACCAGCAGCAAAATATGCCGTTCCGTTTAAACTTTCCCAAGCGTGTGCGCCTCTAATTGGATTTGTACAAAATCCTTTTTTTAAATTTTGCCATCCACCTATAGGTCGCAAAGAACCATCGCGCCACCTAACAAGGCTACCGTCACGCCACCTGTTTGACGCATCAAATTCTGTGCCGTTTCTGTAAAAACCTGCTTTTAAATCTAATGGTACTAAAGGCATATTATTTCCAATGTGCTACTGCTAATCGGTGAAAAGTTCCATTAGGGCTTGCATTAGTTCCAGCGCTTCCCTGCGTACATACATAACTTCTAGTTCCTGAAGGAGTATTTTCGTCTTTCCAACTATAATGATTGGTAGCACTTTCTAAATCAATTTGCAGTAATTGGTCAGAATTACTTACTGTTACACCATTAGTAATAGTGTCTTCGGTAAGTCCTGACCCAATCGTTACGCCATTAAACTGAGTTGAAACTGATATGGTTTCACTAAAGCTAGAACCCGCGTTTGCAGCAGTTGTAGAAAATACGGCTGTAGTTGGTGTAGAACTATCGTATCCAGTAATTTCCCAAATATGACCCACCGACCTACCACTGCCGCCATTGCCAGTAATGGATTGATTGCCAGATGCAGAAGTTACTAAATAATAAATTAACGAATGACTACCATTAGGGTTACTATTGGTATTGAAGCTATCTGCAGCGAGCGTCATACTTGTGCCACCTAATGTACAAAATGTATTTTTAAACCCAGGAATTTGCAAAGTAACCACGACTATCTTTGTTCCAGAACTTAAAGAAACAGTACCATTAGGAAACCCGTTGCCAGTTGTTTGTATGCGTCCTTTGAAAGTTGCGACGGGCGCGGCTCCAGAAACGCCATAATAGTCATTAAATCTGTTTTGTGCGCCGGAGCCTTTGCCAACCATACCGCGTATGTCGGCATCATTTAAGGATGCTTGAGTTCCGCTAGAGCCTCCTGCCTCAACGTGAATTTGGTTTAAACTTATTGCACCACTACTCGGTAGCGTCATTTTTTAGTTCCTCAATTTCGGCTTTTAATTCTTTTATTGCTTCAATTAGCAGGCCATGTATTTGGTCATATTGAACCGTTTTATATTCTACACCTTCCTGCCCACTAAATACTAATTTTTTACTTTCTACTGCGCTCGGTAAAACATTTTCTATTTCTTGTGCTATTACTCCGGCGCTGTTCCTACCATCTTCATTATAAGTAAAAGTATAACCATTTATTTGAGATACTTTATCCAAAGCATTTTCTATTTTATTAATGTCATGCTTTAGACGTTGATCCGAAACCGTTGTGGAGAAAGCAGTTATATTGCCATCAACGTGCAAGTCGCCGCCATCCGTAAGCCTCATGTCTTCGCCACCAGCCGTGTAAAATCGCATACCTACATCAGTATCATAATGAATGTAATCATTACTATTGCCAGTATAAACATCTGTATTACTGTTTATCCGCATATCTGTTTTTAGAGAAAAAGTTAAATCGTAAGGGTCAGCATCTGTTCCGTCTGAAGTGTCAGTCCAATTAATATCAATACCATGACCTTCGACAAACTTTATTTCTTTTCCGTCAGTAACTGAAACTTCTGTGCCGTCACCATCTTCAATTACAAAACTTTGTACGACGCTACCACCAGTATTTAAACTACTTAACAAATCTAGCTCTGGAGCCGTTACGCTACTAGAAACACCATTTATTGTTACGGTCGTAAGATTTGGTGCTAATGTTCCAGAAGTTCCGTTAGCAGCGTTAACTATTGTATCAAGCGCCGTATTGATAGTTGCGCCCCAAGTTCCTTCACTACCGCCGATTGTTGGTTTGGTTATCGTAATAGCCATATTTTTCTCCTATTTACGCAAAAGTAGCACGTTAAGCTACATCCGTCCATATTGCTGGTGGTAAAGAAGGACTTAACCAGCCTCTTATTTTAAAATTTTGAAATGTATAATTGTACTGACCACTCACTGGCCTTAAAAATCTACCAGCAAAAAGCGTTGCATCTTGGCCAGTGTAAGTAAATTGGCCACGGTCAAAAGCTTCAGCAACGCCTTTAAGAGCGTCTTGACCAGTAAGTGTGAATGTTGCATTACTTAAATCAACATTCATTTGTTTTGTAAAGTTTATGCTTTGACCAGTAAACGTAAATGCTTGACTGGCTAAAACCATGCCAAAGCCTTTCTCAAAGATTACATCTTGCCCTGTGTATGTGAATTGAGAATTATTATAAATTGTATCTATAATTAGACCAAAGTTCTGATCAAATAAAACATTTTGACCTGTGTATGCAAACGCCCCAGTATCAAAATTTGCAGGTCTTTGCGCTGTAACTGAGGCAGCTTGCCCATCTAAAACAAAAGTTCCTGTTGGATAAATGTCAGTAATAAGCTTTCCTGCGCCTTGCAAAGAAAGGGTAAACGTGCCGTTTGTGACTGCTAGTGAGTAATTTACATTAGCACTTGCTCCAGATGGAGCGCCGCCTATTGGTCCTCCTGCAATACTCATTTTTTAATCCTTTCTATTGCCACTTTGGTCCACAAAACCAAGCTACAAGAGATTTCCTAACACCTTTAGTTACTGGGCTTACTGCGTGTTGCAGATAGCTAGGAAAAATTAAAACTGTTCCCTTAGGCTTACTTATTTCTGATTTTGGGTTTTCTGTTTCTTGAAATTGAAACTCTCCACCATCATAATCTTGAGGATTACTTAACTGAATTGTTACAGATAATTTTCTGTCAACGCCATTACAATTATTCCAATCTATGTCGTGGTGCCAATCGTAGTGACCACCTTCTGACGCATGGTATTCAGTATATTGAATGTCAGCTTTATTATACAGATTAACGTGAAAGGCATTTTGATTTGCATAATCAGCAAACCCAAATAATAAATCTTTAAGCCAATCATGTTGAGTAAGCCAACAAACACGGCTCGACCTAACGCTCTCATCACTATTACTGAAAGTTGACGCTTTTTGCGTTTCTCCTGCTAAATTTATAATATTATCTACAAGCTCTTCCGACAGGTTACTTGTAAAACATTGCCAATTTTGTCTTGCTGTTGTCATTGGCTGCCTCTTGGAAAAAAGAATAAAGCTTGATTAAGTCTATGCTTTGTAGATTTGTTTTGACCCTCGTAATAAAAATAAGTTTCATCATCAACGGCTGCGCCATGAGGTATTTTAGAGGCATCAAATAAAAAACCTCTGTTAAATTTAGGCGTTAAATAATTAACTATTTCAAAATCAGTTTTAGGCTTCCAAGGATGACGGTCTTCTTCTGTTTTTCTACCGCCATATTTATAAATGCTACCGTTTTTATCTTCGTAGATGTTTGTTCCATTTGTTTCATCTTCATTAAGATAAATAATACAAACCCATCCTGCGTCTAAATGCGGAAACCAGTAATTATCTTGATAATTGTTAAAGTCTGATTTTTTCCAACGCATAAAATTGGTGTCTAAAACGTCAACGCCATTTTCTTTGTAAACATAAAAGTTAGTATCGTCTAAAAGCTCTACTACTTGATCAGTATACTTTTTTAGAGTTGGCTCTTCCCTATGATGACGTAAATCAAAAAATTCGTCACCATGTTTAGGATGCTCCGTTATAACTTGGTTTGGTGGACCAGACAAAATCATATCCATTATAAACCCTGCGTTATCGTAGAAGTTATCTATTTGGAAAGCACGAGTTCCTAGTAAATCAAATTCTTTTACATCCATTATACATCTGGTTTCGTCGGCCAAGTTACATTATCAGGAAAGCCTGATTGCTCTGAAATATCTAGTAAAGCTTGTCTGTAAGATGCCCAACTATTTTGCTGTTCGGTAGACATTGCAGCCCATCGAAGTGGGTTAGCAAGAATTTCGTCCATTTCAACCAACAAGCCGTAGCGCTCTTCCCTAACATCTCTTTCTTTTTCAGCAAGTATTTCTTCGGCTGTAGGAGCAACGTAAGCTTCTTTATTAGAACCAATAAGTGTCAACAGCGCACTGTTATCAATCGTCATATCAGTATCGGATGTATCAAGCGTGTATGGTATCCATCCATGATCTGGATGGTTTATTTCAACATCAATTCGACTACCGTCTTCACTTATAATTTTTGCATTTCTATATTCTGTAATAGGAGTAGACATCAAGAAATCCTCACAAATACTGTCGTTGACCACCAATCAGAGTTATGAGCCGAACATTGCCCCATGCTTCTCCATGTTCCTGAACGGGTACTTCCTGCATTATAAAGAATGGTTATTCCGTGTGTAGATCCTCTTGTATGATATCCTGCTGTTCTCAAGCCGCTTCCTGCATAGGTGCTGCCAAAACCTAAAGTACTACTGCCAACTTTTTTCAAAAAAGCATAAGAGCCTACACTGTTATGGCTTGTACTTGGCGTTCCAGATGGTCCAGTCGGTCCACGAGCGCCCGTAGGTCCAGTAGGTCCGCGTGCTCCAGTAGGCCCCGTAGGTCCCGTAGGTCCAGTCGCACCGTCTGATCCTGCAGGTCCAGTCGGTCCTACCAATGCAGCATTTGTTATTGTTGCCTTTTTAAGACCGCTACTTGTTATAACTGGTATTACGTCTGATCCAGATATACTTGTTTCAGTTGCTAACGCATTAATTGCTGTATTTGTTACATCTGCACCAGAAGAAACCCCATCAAGCTTAGATCCATCCGTTGCTACGTTTCTGCCGTCCACATTTCCAGAAACAACAACATTACCAGTTACAGTTATGCCGCCACTATCAGCTTGGATTTTTGTAACACCGTCTACTTGCAGCTTTCCAAAGTCACTGGCTATGGAGCTTATAAATACTTTTGCGCCACCGCTTAAAGATAGTGCGGAGCCACCTCCACTACTTTCACTTGGTGATCTGGTTAAAGTTGTACCACTTGCGCCATAAGTACCAGTTCCGATTTCCCAACTTGTTCCATCTTCAATAACATACTGGACAACATCACCATCAGTAACTCCTGCATCCGCAAAAGATTGCATACCAGTATCGGCTGTCGTTAGGGTTAAGGTTCCCGAGCCAGTAGTTGAGGTGTTCATCTTGGCTCTGTTAAATAGTTTTGCCATGATAAGCCCCTCTTAGGTTAGTGTTAGCAAACCATTTGTGCCAATATCGATGGTAAATGTATCACCGTCATTTAGCGTCAATGATGAACCATAATCGTAGTAGCCCACTATTGGGTCGGCAGGAGATGTCGGTGTGTCATTATAAACAACCACATATCTAAATGGTGCAACCGAACCTCCAGATGCAGTTAGAACTAAATCATCAGCCGATAATTTGTACGTTCCACTTGTCTGTGTGCTTGTAACATTTTGCAATGTTCTTGCAGATAAGTTTGTGTAGCTTATCTCAGTAACATTTGCTAATACGCCGTTTCCATCTGCGGCGGCATTTGTTCCGGCAGTTGGGTCTGTATTGCAAAGTGCAACTTTTAGCGTGTCGCTGTCCAAGTCCATAGCGTTAGCTAGATTGACCACAAAGTCATTCACTTTAGTAAAACTTGCCATTTAGTAGCTCCTTATTTTCATTCTGCGACCAGAGCCGCCAGTTTTTGCTCGTTCACTCTCCGCATTTATATCATTGATTGCCTTTTGATACAATGCACTCCATTCTGCTATTCTATTACCCTCAGACAAATATGGTGCAGAATGAAGTAAAGAACCATATAGATATGCGGAGGGATAATAAGTCATTAACCAGTTTGTGCTATTTATAGCTAGTTCTGGTATTTCTTCGTAATAAGTTAACTCAAGAACATAATCACCATCAGGCGCTGGAAAAACCTCAAAAGCCTGATCTAAGATTGTATAAAGTCTAGGAACGCCAACATTATCACCATTTGCCTGCCTTAACTTTGATATTTCTAAAGCTCCGACAAGTTCTAATATTTGAAAGTTTCCTGTTGTTTTTACTAATCTTATAGGCTCAAGAAAGTTTATTGGCAAAGCGGTATACTGAGAATCTATTGTTGCAATAGACCTGTCTTCCATTCTCCAGTGTCTTATTTCTCTATTTAGTTGAGCCTCTGCAAGACTTATAAAATCAGGAATGACTGACGTTAAATCATCTCTGTTTAGAAAATCGGCTATACTTGCCTTTAAATCATTGTAATTAC
>CETF01067768.1_pt1 | contig 13621 bp, 14 predicted proteins | sample 326991 | NCBI WGS metagenome assembly CETF01 (sample SAMEA2622331, study PRJEB7988) | marine metagenome | biome: marine biome (ENVO:00000447); feature: surface water layer (ENVO:00002042); material: "saline water (ENVO:00002010), including plankton (ENVO:xxxxxxxx)" | depth 5 m | reverse complement strand
CGTCGAGGGTAAACCTCATGGGGGTTCGAGTCCCCCCGGAGCTATTATAAATATGGTCAAGGAGATCCCATGACCGATAACGAATCATTCATAGAAGATTTTGATTTTGGTATTTCTTTCGCTGATTCCAGTGAAGTAAATGTCACTGACAATCAAGATGCTGAAATCAGCGCACTAGAAACAAAAATCGAAGACGTTCTGTCTAAAATTGAAAATCTATCCACTGGATCAGATGTTGATGAGTATAAAGCTTTACTGGATGAACAGTATAAACAAAAGCTTACCAAGCTTGAGTTGATGATCATACCGCTTCTTAACAATCTTAAAAAGAATCCAGATAAAGAATATATCTTTTGGCCAAATAGAACATCAGTTATTGATGATCAAATTGAAAAGATAAAAGATGTAACTAGAGGCTAATAACCACCAGCGGAGCCGTCTAGTGGATTTCGAGTAGAACGCGATCTTGGATCGTCATTAACATTTGTTGGATTCACTAAAGTGAATTCTTCGTTCATGAAGGACACCTGATTTGCCGTAACTATTGCCTGTGCATCATACTCGGGATAACTAACGGTATATTGTGGTGGAATCGAAGAAGGTCCTGCTATTCTTTGATCATAGATTGAATACGTACCATCTATTTTTAGTTCCCCACCCATGTTGCGTTTACTTTCAGAGAAGTAATATATCACAGAATTTTTTATAAATCTGGGCTCAAAGATGAACATATTTGCCTCTGTTCGTGGAAAGCTAACACCATCAAGAATAAACACTGATTGACCTCTTCTACTCCTAGAGGGAGTGAAAAGGCCGTCTCTAATATTAGACAACCTAAATGGATAACCTCTATTATTATTGCCCCGATAATTACTTGGATCAGTGCAATCAAAGATGTATGTTATACCTCTTTGCAAGGTTATCTGTGGATCGCGAACACCATTTATCATGAAATAGTAATCATCATTTTCTTGTCCCACAGTAATTTTTAAAGTTTGTATATTTACATAAGTGTTGCTACTGGTGTCATTTCTACTATGACCTTGATCCCTATACAAATTAATTTCTGAGGTTATCCCTATTCGGTTTTCATCACTAGCGGCGGTGTTGCCTAGTATGACAACTTCTGTTCCGTTGGGGTCAAGATAAAAATCTTCAACTTTAAATGCATTCGAGTTTAATGTGCTGTTAGATATCGTCACATAGTCATCCACTCGTAAATCCATACTAGTAAAGGATGGTAATGATTCGGTGCCAAGATAGTTTTTTATCGCAAATTGCTCTCTACCATTATTTGCCGTCCCTAGAAGATTTATTTGTGGAACGTCAGCAAAATATTCAGATGAGTAACGCACCACTCCAGATGGAATATTTGCTAAGGTGTCAAACGTGGCTTTAATCAAAGTATCTCGGAATATACCCTCAAATGTATATGTCCCAGATATATCAGCATATTCCTCTGTATTTGGATCATAATATTCACCATTGGTTATGGTGAATGTGTTACCAGAAGTTAAAGTGTCTGATATTGCCTTTATGTAATTTAAGTCTTTATTTATTTGACTTGAACCAAAGTCTATTACAGCGGTGTTTCCGGTAATGACAACTTCTGGTGTTGATGAGGTTCTTTGATCAAAGTCTAAAAAATCTCCGATTGCATCACCAACTTTTAATCCATAAAAATTACCACCTGTGACTAGGGTATATGAGAAAAAATCGGCTGTACCAGTTCTTTTGAACTGGGTGTTGCTACTTCGTACAAACTTGTTTTTACTTTTTAGACGTTGACGCGCCATTCATCATGATCCATGGAAAAATACATTTTGAGTATTTGTTGAATTAGTGAAAACAAACACCTTGTTGAAATTGTCACATTCAATAAACATTGTTTCAGAGGCTTCCAGTGGATATCCGCTTGCAATGGCATCTGTTCCACCAGTTGCGGCAACATAGATGTAATCACCGTTGAATGGTGATGCCTTGATGTTGACACCTGTGTGTAGTTGTATTGAATTATTTCCAGTTACACCATTTATGTTTGCAGATGCTAGGAAGGTAGCACCATCACCACCGCTTGGCACTATCATTGTACCGAAGTACACATTACTTGGTTTAATTTCTCTGGTTACAGTTGTGAGGACGACATTCGCTCCAGATGCTCCATGGTTTTCAAACTCAGCGGTTCCTCCGGTTATAGCACTACCCAGACCAGTAAATCCTAGACCTTCACCACCAAGCTGGTTTATTAGTGTGTTCAATTTGGTGTCGATGACACTACCACCTGTTAGTGCAGTTACTAAGAGAGTATCATTAATATCCATCCGCTTAGTGCCAGCTAGTGTGACATTTAGTATGTTACCCGTTCCGGTAACAACTTCCAACGCACCACCTTGCTCACCTTTGATTGTGACACTATCCCCAGATGCACCCTGAATTCTTAATGGTCCCTGATCTGCGTTTGTGATACCAACTGTAATACCAACCGAAACCGAGAATGTCAGCCCCGCGTTAACAACGTTAACATTCATGGCATCCCCGGAGTGACCAATTGTTGATCCATCACCCGCGAATAGTTTAGTAAGAACCTTTCCACCTAAATCCGAACCAAAAACTGCAACAGAATCCGTCGCTGGTGATAATCTAGCAAATCCAACTGTGCTACCGATGACTTGCACCGAGTCTGTGGTGTAGTCTAACTTACTACCACCTGTTATTTCAATTGGTGTTCCGTTTGTTATACCCTGAATTCGTGGTGCTCTCTCTAGTGTGTCTGAAATGATCAGAACGTCACCAGTCACAGCGACTGGGTATGCACCAGAAAATCCTTGAATAGTTCCTGTAATTCCTACTGGATTTCCTAGTGTATCACCAGCTACTGCCAGATACATTACGGTTGCACCAGAGGCTCCACCACCAATATGGGCATTTGCGATATAGAAATTACCTGTGCCGTTAATCTCACCACCAGAGATTCCAACGTTAGATGGAGCACCATAAATGGATACAGGTAGAGGATATGTTCCACTTACTCTGTAGCCACTATTTTGGTCACCCCAGACAACTTTCATCATTTGTAGGTGAGCAGCACTTGCACCCACCAAGTTAGTTCCATAATCGGTGGCTAAGTCAGCCGTTGTTCCTACTGTTTGTATAACAATGTTTGATGTAGTATCTGCCATTTTTTATCTCCGGATTCCTATTATATATAATAGAAAGATCTATCTTGATTTATATTGAATTGTTTTTATAATGAGCTAAAGGAGACACAATGATAATCACAGATGAGGCAAAAAGAAAATTTTCCAAGGATGTAGAAAACCATGTTATTTACAGAGGCGGAAGATATATTGATGCCGTTTTAAAAAAGTGTGACGATTACGATATAGAACCTCAAGTTGCGGCTAAACTCATCTCCAGACCAATAGTTGAAAAGCTCCAAATAGAAGGTCAAGATATCAATCTGGTACCAAAGCAAAAAAACAAACTTCCCATTTGACATATGGGATTTTTAAGTTATAATAACACAAGTTCTGGGGAGTTCCCAGAGTTACTCATGTCCGAGGGAGTTCCTCGGGGAAAAAAGAAAGGTTACGAATATGAGTTCATTTGATGATTTCAAGAAGAAGTCACGATCAAGCATTGATGATCTGACTAAGGCACTAGAAGAAACCAGCGGAGCGACCAAGTCCTACAAGGACGAACGTTTCTGGCGTCCAGAACTGGACAAGGCTAGTAACGGTTTTGCTGTCATTCGCTTCCTCCCAACACCTCCAAACGAAGAGCTTCCATTCGCGAAGTTGTATTCTCATGGATTCCAAGGTAAGGGTGGTTGGTATATTGAAAACTCTCGCACCACTCTTGGAGAGAAGGATCCTGTTTCAGAAATGAACAGCGAACTTTGGAACAGTGGTATCGAGTCAGATAAGGATATCGCGAGAACTCGCAAGCGTAAGCTTCAGTATATCTCGAACATCCTCGTCATCAGCGATCCCGCAAACCCACAGAATGAGGGTAAGGTTTTCCTTTACAAGTATGGTAAGAAGATCTTTGATAAGATCCAAGAGGCAGCACAGCCAGAGTTTGCTGATGAAGAAGCAGTCGATGTATTTAACTTCTGGGATGGAGCAAATTTCAAGTTGAAGGTTCGTCGTGTTGCTGGATTTATCAACTACGATAAGTCTGAGTTTGACTCCGCTGCCCCACTTTTCGAGGGTGATGACAATAAGCTCGAAGAGCTTTGGAACAAGCAGTACTCCCTTACTGCGTTCACTGATTCATCTAACTTTAAGTCTTATGAAGAACTGAAGATTCGACTTCAGGAAGTAATTGGTGAAGATATTCGTTCAACTGAGTCCAGAACCTCGACGGTTGAAGATGTCAGCAGTTCTGATGTCAACACTATCGATGACTCAAAGGACGAAACTGACGCTCTGTCTTACTTTGAAAAGCTCTCTCAGGATTAATTGAAAGGTTTATACTATGTTTGAGAAGATTCTTTATATTGCAGCCCTAGTTTCAATCTTCCTGTCTGTTTGGATTTATCAGACAGATCAGACACTTGGGACGTTCATTGGGCTTTGGGTACCCACTCTTCTTCTTCTTGGTAAGAATTACCCGTGGGGCAATAACAACAGTAACTGGTGATTAATCAGTATATTGTTTACCCATGATGCGTCCTCCACTCGGGGGGCGCATTTTTTCTAGTAAGCTTTCTTGATGACGCGGTATTTGTTGCTAAAGGCTCAGGAACTTCAAAATCAAAACTGTCACTACCAGATGGAGCTATTGACATTGCATTTTCTGTTGCTGTTCCAGGTCTCGGTTGGGATTGCATGTAATTTGGATTTTTTAAATCAAAAGATAGCTGTTTATTAACTTGAAGATTTTTACTTGTTTCAACTGTAAGTGTTTCATTAGTTGCCATGTTTTCTAGTGGGTTTACGGGAGCACTCATTTGCCCGGTAGGGTTAGGATCTGAGTTTGAAACCTCCATCTTTTCTGGTAGTGGATTTACTCTACCCTCATTCATAAAATCAATCGCATCTGGGGTAGGGTTGATGTTACCCTCTTGAACTTCCAAAGGTTGTGGAGATGGATTTACTCTACCTTCGGGTATTGTAACTTCACTTAAGGTTTTAGTGTTTGTGGTAATTGTCCTATCGACAGATGCTTCATCTGCCGGATCTATATCGGGGACAAAGCTATTTACGTTAATATCACTGAAGGAAGTCTGATTGGAATCACTTAACATATTTTCCACATTGTACAATGATATCATATTTTCTTTTGATTGTTTTGGATCAAATATATCATCTTCATCTATTTTGTTGAAACCAAACTCTTCCATCTCAATTCCTTTCGGCTAGTTTTTGTTGTATCTTCATGTTTTCTTCGACTATGGTTGCCCTCAATAATGCTAAATAAATTTCTTTTTCCCAAGGAATCAAATTTTCTAATTCAGTTAAGCTGTAACCGTGAGTGTGTATTAGTTGAAAATTTAATATGAAAAAATCTGTTAAATTTATATGGCTGAGGGAAAGCAAAAAAAATCAAATAGACCTCTCACTAAAAGTGACTTCTGTTCTCCTGATTTTGTAGTGTACTTAAGGTTGTGCTCATATCTTGCCGTTTTATTATTTTCGCTTATTAGTTTTTTGTATTCTACTGGTAGTAAGTTATCTATGATGTCGGACTTTTGTTTTTTTGTCAAGGACTTGCAGTCGATTACCTGTGAAGGTGTTTCTATTTTGGAGAGCAAAAAGACTATTTCATCAAACTTACTATTCAACGTGGAAAAGCTCCGTTTGAAGTCACCGAACGTATAGTCTCTGAATTCAAAGTTCTTTTGTGTGGATAGCTTTATGTTTTTTTTATTAGTATTAGAAGTTGGCTTAATGTCGTCCAAATTCAAACTAACCTTTATATTCTCCCCAGTCTCGGGGCACTTAAAATTTAAGTCTACCACTTCACCGATTGAATTTTTTCTTAACTCTAAAAATAGGTGCTCAACGTCAACAAGTGGTAGATTATCTATTTTAGTTAAGCTTGAGCAAGAGAGTATTACGTTCTCTATAGCTCTTAGTTGATCTTCTTTTTTTCCATTTTGCTTTGCGACCAGTAGCACCTTTTCCTCTTTGACAAGAAAGGGTCTATATTTAACAATCTTTTTTGATTTTGGTAACTTAGTCTCGTGTTCAGGTATTTCAGATCTTATTAGTGATGTATAATCAGTCATTTATTCTCCATTATCCAGGCATTTCAATTGAAGCACCGTTAAGTAAAATTTCATATTTTCTGTAACCAAAGTTTGCACTAAACGTAAACGGTACAATTTCTTCCACGGGTTTCAAATCTATCGGATACAAAACTCTTGGATATGCCTCATGAAATACTACCTCTATTTCTGGTCTGCTTGAATCGTACCCGATTCGTACATGAAGCTTAGATGCCGCAGTTCCTTCCTCATAAAAAAAGTTAGGACCGCTATCAGTTGCAAAATACTCACTCCACCTGTTCACTAACTCATACGGACTACCATTTACGTTTTTTGACATGAAAAAGTTTATGAACAAACCTTGAATGTAAGTTTTTCTTTCGGGAATATACTTGATTGGACCGGTAACATCCCTCTGTTCAATGGTATTCACATCAAATCCGGGTAAGGTAACTGAAAAAACAGGTAACGCTGTGATATTACCAACAGGAGAAAACATATCAACTATAAATTGGTTTTGCTTTAGATAACCATTGTTGAAAATACCTTGAGCTAGTTCTGTTGTTGGATTTAATGGCATATGCTAGGTTCCTTTGAATAAATCTTTTTCTGTGAGTATTTTAAATTTCCATCCTTTATCTTTGCATAGTTTAGTTGCAGATTTCCATTTCTCTGTATTAACTGCGTATGTCATAATTTCGTTCTGATAAGTTTTTGGTCTTTTCTTGCCCTTTTTAGGTCTTTTAGTTTGTTTTTCTGGTTTGACCTCAATTAAGAACGTATTCACCTCGTTATTTTCATTTTTTATTTCTGCTATAAAATCGGGATAATATCGATGAATTTTTTTATCTATCGGAGAGACATATGGTACAACAATTTCTTCACTACCCCAACGTACAACGTTTTCATTTGCATCCATGTATTTACACACTTTTCTCTCCCACGTAGATCGGCAAATAATTTTTGTTGGATCCCCGAGGTACTTCTTTGTGTTTTTGGGATTGTATTTTGTTTTGTATGGCATTCTATTCTCCAATATATATATTGGGGTAAGGGGAAATAAATGGCCACAAACGCAATAGCATGGGGAACTCCGGAAACAGTAGAAGCTCCATACTGGATGCTTTTTTCTTGTCATAACTACAGTAAATTTTTCCAAGACAGAGCACCACTAAATCAGTTGTTAGGAGAAATATTACTCCCCGGAACCATCGTTTCTCGCGGAACGATGAACCGTTACAATGATGATAGCCCCATGAAAGAAAGCTTCCAGCATCTGAGGGATAGTCTAGGAAATGCAAAAATTGGTGGTAAATCGGTAACTGGTACAGGTCTTAGAGATGAACTCGCTCAGATCACCGATGGAGTAGCGTCCAGAGCGTTCAATGACACATTTGGTAACATGCAAAGAAGTGCGGGTAGAATTGACCTTCTTACTACCGAGTCCGTTTACATGGGTGCATCAAGAAGGAAGTATCAGTTAAACTGGAATCTGAAAACAGTTGCAAGCGTTGCCAACAGTGAACTAGCTGCTCTTATAGGGAACACATTCGAGTCTTTATCCATGCCAGCACCTCTTCTCAGCAGTGGGAATCTCATAGACGCAATATCTAGAATGAATCACCCACCACTCTGGCAACTTAGCGCATGGGATGCTAGAAACAACTCTAACCAAACTGGATTCTGGTTAGGTCAACCCAAACCATGTGCGTTAGTTGAGGTAGCTCACGGAATCGATACCTCTAGATTTTACAGAACAGATGACGCATTCTATCCATTCTCATACAACATAGGTTTGACTTTTGTTGAAATAGAGGGTGTATTTAGAGATCCAAATGGTGGCATCATAAGCAGATCGGAATTGTTTAGCAGACTATGAGTTACTTCAAATATTTACCAAAAATTAATTATACCTTTCCAGATGGATCAACAAAAGAAATAGTTGATATTTATTCACGAGGTTATATAAAACCAGATTCATCAATATATGATAAAATTATTTTAAATGGTGGACAAAAACCAGAACAACTTGCAAACAACATTTATGAAAACCCACATCTCTTTTGGCAGATTTTGTACGCAAATAATGTCATAACAAGAGACGATTGGCCGTTAACTGATATAGAAATAAATGATCTTTTTGTGAATTACTATACGGGATTTTCTTTTCATATATTTGCTAAGCCAGAGTTGACACTACGACGGGGTGATATAATAACAATCGCGGCAGACGGAATACCGGTTGACCCTTCAAAGTGGGCAATTGTTGATACCTATGATCAAAGAACAAGAAAAATTGACTCGATATATTTCACAGATGATTTTTTCACTGGATTAGAATCCCAACAAATTTTCATTTGGAGATTAACAAATCCGAATGTTGACGGCAGTTTCTCTGATACAGTCACCGAAATATTTTCATCGTCAAATGTTGACACAACATTTATTGCTAAGAAGGTAACTCCAATACAGTCCTCATTGTCTGAATTTACTGATACATCCAAAAAACAAGTTATTTCACCATATCGAGAAACGGATGATACAACACTACTAGACACTCTGACTATAGAATTTAATAGCACATCAACCTCATTGATAGCGAAATACATAAATGGAAGTGATCTACCAACTAACATAAAAACCAATAGTGTTAAAGATTTTCTGACTAAAGTAGAAACAAATAAACGTGGTGTTTTTGTTCCGAAGAAAACAATAACTTCAAACATAACCGATGCGTTTAGTATTGTAATGAGTTCCCGAAATGCCTTATCATCATATGGTTCGGTAAATTCTACAAACTGAGGATTTAAAAGTGGCTGACAGTAAAAATGATATTCAATGGCATGAACTTTCACTGAGCGTGAAGGGTCCAAATAATAAAGATATTAGCATTGATATTTCAACCGATCCCATGTTCCCCTTTATATACAATGGAATGAATATCGAACAATCGATGTTTGAGGGTGGTCTAAAGGGGACATTAATGCTTCGTGATGCAGATCCCCAAAACGCATATAATAACAAGATCCCCACGATATCTCCTTACCTGAGAACTGGTGGTAAATTAAAAATGGCGTTCTCCACGCCTGGTATTGATGACTCCTTTACTGAGTTGCAATTTTATATGACCTCAATATCACTAGTTGCAAACCAAATGCCTGGAATGTATTTACAGATGGGTGAGTCTACAAATAGACTTTATCAAATTGAATTTTCTTCATATGAAGATGTGCAAGTTTATCCAGAGAATAGAGAATTTGGTGATGACGAATGGGTTGGTCCCATCGATAAATATGTAACCGAACAATTAGCTCCAAACTACTTTGATGGTAAACCGTACTCAACACAAAAAAATAGGCAAACCACGTCGAAGGAACCAATGGAGGTTGACAAAACCAGAAACTGGGTTTGGTTGAGGCCGAGGTATTTCTTATATCCTTGGGGTAAAGTCGTTAAAGAACTAAATGTTGATCAATTGATCAATAACTTCTCAGAGAATGCTATTGATTTACAATATAACGCTCCAAATTATTTCTTTTGGCAAGATTTTGATAAGTGGTACTTTAAGAGTATAACATCATTGATCAGTGAAAGGTACATAAATCAAGAGGGCTATTGGAGATATAGCCTAACTTCGGATGAGGGGGATCTGTATAGATTTGAGTCAATAAAAAGTGTCAAAGCATATGATCTTGATGATTTAACAAACTCTGGTGCGTTTGCATCCAAGTACAGACTTGTTGAACCAAATTACAACAGTATATACGATGGAATTGGAAGCTCAGAGCTAAAAGAAAGTTTATTGATCAACCACTTACCGGTGCCCGAGGGAGTTGAAGATCTTACTAACTTTAACAATCCTGCTTGGACAGATGATTATAGAGCGCAAATAAAAGCTGGCACTCAGTTTCACGATACCGATCCGATAGGATTTAGGTTACGAGAAAGAGATATCAATTTTGATTACAGGTGTGATTTCCTCGGTTTACCCATGGGTCCTTGTAAACAACCCGAGGAGGTGGAAGATCCCACGGACGAAGAAGAGGAAGAAAAATTCAATGAGCAATATTCATTGTTCAAAAGAAATTCAGTTCTTATAGGTACACAGCCAGTTGCGGATCTAGAAGATGAAACATTATTCACACCAGAAATAAACGAAATATATGACGCTATTTACGGCTGGTTTAACTTTAGTCAATACAATAACCCAAATCCAACCTTAAATGATCAGTACTCATACGTTGAAGGTAAAAACCAAGACATACTTTGGCAAACAATGTTTGACATTACACCATTGGATGGTAATCTTTTATATACTTTACGTTCAATTAGATCTAGATTGAAGAAAAAACGTTTAGCATACTCTCTACTTTCAACACTTAAGCAACACTGGAATTATTACAGATACTCCATGTGCTGTTCACAGGTTGCAGATGAAACAGAGAAGGACTCCTTCGCGGTGTTAGTTGGTATAGAAACTCCGGGTACATATGTAAACTCAGAGATAGGCGAGGTTCCAATTGGTGGTGGTCCAGTTCCATATGAAACTGGAGGAGAAGAGGGACCAGCAGATAATTCGTGGACTCACGATACCCTGTATTGGCCAATCTATAGGTATGCTTTTTATCCAGTAGAAATCGTACCAAAATGGGATCCGTCACTAAACTACTATAACACCACTGTAATACCAGAGGGTAGTGATGAGGATGATGAAAGTGATGACAGTGAAGAAAGTTTGGCTTATGGTAGAGACTTCTTGGGGAGACCATGTGATGCATTCCATCCAGATGGAAAACCAAAAAGAGTTTACGAAAGATATGATCAAACAACTTTGAATATCATTAATGGAAATGCACAACCAAATAATGAAGATAACTTATACACCCTAAATCACGATCACCTAGAGTGGTTCAACATAAACCCAAATAAAAACGCTAATTTTTATGCAATACCTCTAGGCATACAATTTGAAGTTGTTCGTGATGAAGATACAGATGAAGTTATTTCCACGAAACCATATCACTCAAGTTTCACACTACCAGACGCAGCTAGCACTTACGGTACAGTCGGTGAAGAGCAAGAGTTTGGTGGGAATAGATGTAAGATAAAAGAAAATGTAGTTGAGGGGTTTTTCCTTCGAGGTAAAAATGTCGCTTGGAACATAAATGAACTTTCTAATTACTGGACATGGGTAAATCCTGGCATCAATATGTACGGGGAGGATTACCCCAATCATCCAGAGTCATTTTCAATGATGCCTGTTGGAGCTGTTTTTGGTCAAGATCCAACTACTTCTTCACCAGAAGCAGAAATAAACGATCCCAATAAAACCATCTCCCCACCAGAAGAAACATATCGAAATGAGGAAACTTTAGAGAGTGAAATACTAGGTAGAATTGTTCGACTCACACCAGTCAATAAATCAGAGTATGAAATAAATCTACCCTTTAATGATTTACCTGTTGATTGTAGTGATGTTGATGATGAAGCAGAGGAGGGCACTGGGGAGTCAGAGGGAGAGTCCAGTGAATCCTCAAATCAAAATTTCCCAGCATCAATTAAAGATGAATCTGGTGTGGACGCAGACAATGGAATTTTTATGATTGTAAACAAAATATTTGGAACAGACAATATTCCGAAACCTTTTGGTGGTAAAAAACAAGATCTTGAAGTTGTGGTAAGAGAAGTAGATGAGAATGATGAAACTATTGTGACAACCAGAACCGTAAAATACGATCAAGATTGTACATTCCCCATATCGACATCTGGATTTGGTGCTGACAGTTCCTCCGGCGCCGTTGAGACACCAATATATGTCTTTGACGTTGAAAATTCACATGATGGCAATTGTGATGGTAATGTTCCATTCGGTCCATACATGAGTAATTTCCAACTCAATGAAGATGAAGAAGAGGAAGAAGATGAGTCAGATGAGGGTGTCGATGAGGGTGTCCCTGAAGCGTTGGCCGCTATCAGTTTTGATGAAAATCAGTTAGACTCCGGGGAAGAAGCCCTCGAGGCTCCAACTAGAGAAGATATTGAAGAAGGGTAGTCATAGCAATGACAAGTAAAAGTAAAATAATATACACCAATACTAAAAAAGAAAAAAAGATAGATCAAGAACCGATTATAATTGGTGAACATGAGTATGTTTGTTTAAAGCCAAGTGGACCGACTGATAACTCACCGTGTGAAACTGAAGGTAAATGGGATGAGTTTATTGGAGAGGATCCAAGAAAAGGTAGCGCGAAAGAGTATCTTCCAGAATACGAAGCTCTGTGTAAATGTCATAAGGCTGAACACTTGGGAGCACCAGATGAGGAGAGGGATCCTAACTCACTTCCACCCTTTGCAGATCTAGCCTCAAAGGTCCCTTTGTTTAGGGAACCAATGGATGACGAAATGCATTATGCAGAGGATGACATTGATGAGTGCAAGGAAATACGTAGTAGTCTTTTTGATGGGGAAAATTACTTAGGTTGTTTACCGCCCATACCAAACAGTCCTCTTAATTGCGACTGTGAGAATCCATTCTCAGAGCAAACAGATCAAAGTGGTGATGACAAGTATCTTAGAGACTCTAGATTTGCTGAGTACGTGAGAACTGGTAGAACATACTCCACGTTTTGGGATACTCCAAGAAAAACACCACTGTTAAGAAAATCCTTAATGAATCTTTATTCGGCACAAATAGCTGTCGGTACAATGCCGGGAAACTTAAAACTTAAGGTTGGTGACTTTGTGGAGATACAAGGAACCCCATCTTCAGATGATACAAATTTACTCACCGGAACTTGGATGGTAGTGAAAATAGTCTTTTCAATTCCAGCAACAGGATTCCATAAAAATGTGGTAACTCTCATTAGAGATACTAGAGGGACATATGAGGAAAAAACATCCATACAACAGGATGTGGAAGCAGAGTTAGGTCTTTAACTTGGATTATAAATATAACGTATGGCAGTAGAAATAACACATTCTGATTTAGATGTAGATCTCACTAGAAACACGTTCACGGGAGACGCATCTGTAAAAAACGACTTGAATGCAATACGTCAGTCTGTTCAAAATATATTATTAACTAGACGAGGCGAAAGACCCTTTGATCCTACTTTTGGCAGTGAAATTGAAAATTTCTTGTTTGAATCACAAGACTCATTTCTAACCACCATCACTTTAAAAAGTAGATTAGAAACAGCCATAAACAAAATAGATCGTAGGGTTAAATTTATTGATTTTATTGTTTTAGATGATCTGAGTGAGTCGAGTACAGATACCGTTTTCTTTGAATTGCAATATTCGGTAAACACTTTGGGTCAAGATTTAAATCAGGGTGATTCGACAGAAATTACAGATGCGGTTACAATAACAGTAGAGAGGGCTTAGTATGTCTCAAATACAATTGGG
>CETF01018405.1_pt1 | contig 13631 bp, 11 predicted proteins | sample 326991 | NCBI WGS metagenome assembly CETF01 (sample SAMEA2622331, study PRJEB7988) | marine metagenome | biome: marine biome (ENVO:00000447); feature: surface water layer (ENVO:00002042); material: "saline water (ENVO:00002010), including plankton (ENVO:xxxxxxxx)" | depth 5 m | reverse complement strand
TATCCACTCATACATAGCAGTTAACTTGATCTCCAGCGCCGTTCCTGTATTCATCGCGGCTATCTCATCGGTGCGATCACTAAGCAAACCCGTCAGCGGATCCCGGACAAAATGCCGAACATTTCTACTGGCTGGACCGTTAGATTTAACCACAGCGCCATCAAAGCAACTGTTACGCTGGTATGGCATACCCAACCGTTCACATGTTTTCTTGCCACGAGCCGTATCGACTTGCCACATAGCAAACGATGACCTCACACCATCAACCAAGGCTGTTGTACCCCTGATTAAATTACGAGCTTGCTCTGGTGTTTTAACCACAGCATCGTCTTTTATCTTTGTCATATGATGACAAACCAGTACAGATGCACCTGTTTCTGTAGCCATACGAGCCAGCAGACCTGTCAAAGCAGCGCCAGCCGCAGGATCGGCGTTAACATCGGCATGTACAAAGGATGCCAATGGATCAAACACAATCAACTTCAGATTGCTCATCTGTAAGATTTGTTCGTATATCTTTTCAAACTCTTCTGTTGTACCGAACTCACCGCCCGACTCATTCATAACTGCGAATACGCCGCCCACATTTGGCAGTGATACAATCTTTAAATCATGTGCATATCCACGCCGCTCCTCAAAAGGATCAAGCCGCTCAACTCGTCTGTGCATCTCAGCTTCATCATCTTCAGCAGTAAATATGACCACGTTACCAAACTCTTTAACCAGCCCTCCAAAAGCATTTGTCATAGGCTTACCTGATGCGATCTTCATGCCCATGTCCAATGTCATCATGCCCTTACCAGCATCACCTGCTGCGGCAAACAGGATCGGAACTCCAAGCGGAAACGTGCCATCAATTAAGAACTTTTGCTCTGGTGCAGCCCCGGCAAATCGACTTACCAAAAACGAGTCATCCAGCAGATTAATATTTGTTCTGGTTATCTTAGCTTTGGTATGCACAAACTCTTCAATGTTAAAGCCCTCTGATAGAGCGTCAGCGGCATCCCAGCCTTCAGGCTTGCCCATAGGCGGTGTCAGCATTGTTACCGACCTAGCGCCAGCAGCAAGAGCCAAGTCCTGAATAAGATCAGCCAGCTTCTTACCGCCTGTGTCATTATCAGGCCACAGGATTAACTCTTTGCCTTGCAGTGGAGAAAAATCAAACTGTGGTGCAGTCTTCTTGGTCAGCGCACCAGCCCCACCGATTGTACATGTTGCAGTGTATCCAGCACGATTAAGAGCATCAGCACACTTCTCACCCTCAACCCATACGACACGATCAGATGCAATTATGTTGGGTATGTTGTACAGCGGTCTTATGTCAGGAAACTTAGAGTACGGAGAGCCTTCGACAAACGGACGAAACTCTTTCTTTGGCTTGCCCTTGGTGTTCAGCATGGGATTGCCAGCAATGTCTTTTACATTGTATCTGCGAACTGTTACAAGCACCTCACCGTCTGCGTTAGTGTATACATACTCTGCGTCATATGGTGAGTTAGCGTTATACTGTGGACGTATGGGGTTTTCGATTGGCGCATTATCACGAACAATTTCAGGCCCAGTATTTTCAAGGTAATCAGAGAACATATCTTTTATCTCTGACATGTTCATGCCTCTGGCTTCCATCAATATCTTGACTATGCCCCCGATACCAATGCCACCATTGAAATCCTGCCCCTGCATGAAATGCGGAGACATTGTATCAATATTTATTTTCAGTGATTGACCTGCATCACCAAGCACAGAACCTATGTAAAATGTCTTGCCATGTATGCGGCCAGCAGGGAATGTGCTTTGCAGAATACGAATTTGTTCGCCTTTTGGGACTCGGCGAGATATTTCTTCGACTATATTATTACTAGATGTAGTATTGCCAAACCTTACCACACTCATTATATTGTACCTCGTCAAGCATATTGTTTTTAACTAGGGGCGGTTCATGCCGCCCCTTCTTTTTTAGACCAGCAAGTATTGCGAAACTCACAGTATTTGCAAATAAAATAATCATCATTCTGTGCAACACGCGGTAACATTTCGTTTGCCTTTGTTGCTTTGATAATGTTCACAGCTTTATCACTTGTAGCTTGCGCCAACTCTGCGTTGAACGGCACAAGCTCTATGTATATTTCGCTAGTGTTTTTGTTTAACACCGTAAAGACACAAGGGTTTTCAGTAAGCTCCATGTATGCCTGATACAATGCAACTTGCGCTGCATACACTGGATTGGCTTCTGCTACACCTTTACGAACAAATTCATTAAACTTTCTTTCAGACGCTGACTTACATTCCCATAGCATTGGATATCTCATGTGCAGTGGACCACCACATATGACCCCATCAATATGGCCTTTGACCTCACCGTTGGCAGTTTCAAAACCAAATTGTTCACCACCTTTTTCTGTTCGCAGATCAAAGCCAGCATCACGAAAATACATAATCATCATATCTTCGATGACATGTCCTAGTCCGAATATCCGTAAAGTTTGTGCAGGAAACTCTTTACCCTCATCAACCTCTTGGTTCATGTAACGGTATTGGAGCTTGCGTGAACATGGATCGCCAAGAGAAGATGCGCCAAGATACCTACGCTTTGGCTGCTTACGTCCCTTTTCTACGATACCACGATCAAGTTCTTTGATTATGTTTTGTGCATCAGAATGGGATGTCTGATTCTGTGAGGCCGATTCTGCCGCCTCCGTATCTGAAGTAAATTTCTGTAAGGTTTGTGCTAGAGTATTCATCATCAAGCCCCTCTGATATTCTCTTTAGGATTAGTGCCATAGCCAACACTTCCTCCTCGTTCAAATCACACAATCGCTTTTCCCATCCAATAGTAGAGAACAACTCTCCTACTTGTTTTAAAGAACTGCGGCTCATGCGCTTTTCTTTTCTGACACTACATCATTAACCAAGCTATCAATGAATGCCTTATTCCAAACATAATTCAACATACAAGCGGCTCTGTATTTCGTCCATGAAAAATCAATAGGACTAACAGTAACACCGTGCTTGTTTAACAGTTCACGTTGCTTTGGACTCACGGCATCATTAAGCCAACGCTTTGTTTTCTTTGCGCTGTCTCCAGTTTCGTTCTGTCTCATAAAATCATCAGCAGCCGCCGTTACCTGTCTCTTTGTACCAATGCTTATTACCCGCGTTTTGCCTTCTTTCTTTTTAACAACAGCGATACATAATCCATCAACATTAGCGATCAATGCAAAACCATTGAACCCAGATGCAGACAGACAAACACCATTACCAAATAAATCCACCCATCTGAATGGAGAACGCTCTGTAAGATCAACCTCTGTAAGAACAAAGTCTTCTAATACCTCTGGCTCCATGCGCTCCATCTCATGTCCACACATAGGACACTCTCTTGCGTTAAGAGGCATCTCGCCCCCACAGTTGGAGCAGACTTTCATCGGCGCTTCACCGTCACCAGCCTTTTCTTGACCGTCAAGGTTAACAGCGTCATCAAGTGATCCATGCGTTAATACGGATGTGCCAAAGTCCATCACAATGCAGTCAGACTTTATAACACCAGGATATTCTTCTTGATCGACTGTACGCAGACCTCGACCAATCATTTGCACCATTGTTGCTTTGTATGAGCATGGGCGAGTTAACACGATGCAGGACACAGGCGGAGCATCGAAGCCCTCAGTCAACACAGCTACGTTGACAACGACCTGAACATATCCAGTGCTTAGATCATGTAAGATTTGTTCGCGTTCATCTTTAGGTGTGTCACCTGTGACCGTTGCGGCATCAATACCATACGCCACAAACTCCTCACATAAATCTTCGGCATGCTGCACCGTTGAACAGAATACAATGGTCTGGCGATCACCAGCCTTGTCGTGCCATTCTTCAACGACACGCTTATTGATAGCACGGCGGTTCATAATTCGCTCGACCTGCGCCATGTCAAAGTCTGATATGGTTTTACGCACTTGGCTCAACTCTGTTCGTACACCAACATCAATCACATATGTTTTTGGTGGAACGAGGAACCCTTCACGAATTAACGTGGATATTTCTATCTGGTGGCTACAATTGGTAAATATGTCCCGTAAGCCCTTCTTGTCACCACGGTTGGGGGTAGCAGTAAAGCCAACGATTTGAACCCCCTCATTGGCCTCCTTTGCGGCGTTAATGATACGTTGATATGTATCCGCAATGGTATGATGCGCCTCATCAACCACGATAAGGTCAAGTTTAGGCATCTTTGCCAAGTTATTCTCACGGCAAAGTGTCTGCACCATTGCGAACACAGCATCACCTGACCAATCCTTTTGTGCAGCGTTTACTTCACTGGTCTTCAAGGATGGGTTAACAAGATGAAATTTTGTTGAGTTCTGTGAAACGAGTTCATCACGATGCTGTAGCACAAGCACGTTCTGTGAACTCTTGTGGCGTTTACCAACTAGAGCAGAAAGCATGATTGTCTTTCCAGCCCCAGTTGGTGCAACGACTAAAGTGTTACCGTGCTTATCCAGTGCATCAGAAGCATCGTTTACAGCGACTTCCTGATACTCACGGAGGATCATTGGTCTAGCCTAGTTTATACCTGTGAGTACCTGACTTTTTATCGTAGGTCTTCACAATATCAAAACCACATCCTCTAATGACATAGATATGATTGTAGATTGATCCTCTTTTTTTACCTATCACCTCATGTATTTCATCAATAGTTGCTCCCTTTTTACGAGAGATCAACTTCATTGTTGACCTACAAAATTTAGGCAAGTCTTCAGTTAGACTCACATCGTTAAACTTTGCGTCAAAGGTGGGAGGGGACTTTACGGCTCTGGTGTCCCCTAAACCAGATTTAGCGACCACTGAAGGTTTGCCGCTAAGACATCGCCATAGTGCCTCTAACGCGCCCATGATGGTGTTACCCCCGCTGTTGCTGTACTAGGTTGTGCAGTAGGCTGGGATACCACAGGTGCTTGAGTCACAGGTGCTTGAGTCACAGGTGCCTGTGTCACTGCATGTGGAATATAATTAGGTGAGTCTGTTGTCAAGACTGTTTTGATCTTGTTCTGATCGTTATACCTTTTTCTGCCTTGTTCATCTTTGGCAGACACTTCTATTTTTAACGAACAACATATGGTCATGCCATTGATCATATTGATGCCTTGAATAGATGCACGTTTTGCTCTAGCGTCCTCACCTTCATCCTTTGGCGATATACCAAAGCCACTATCGACCATTTGTTTGATAGTGTTTAAACCGATCTTTCGTGCTTTTGACATACCATTTTCATCTTTAGCATCGCCATCAACGAAAATATTTTGCCATACTTTGCGTTTATCATATGGACCGCCAACGACTGTTAATTCAATTGGCAACCATTTAGCACTGGTGGTTTGTGATTGTTTGAAATATTTACCAGCACCATACTCTGGTATTTCAATATCACCACCTTCTAACTTAATGATTGCGCTAACGACAGTGCCATCAGGGATAAGTTCAAAGTCTCCACTTCCGCCTTCCATCGGCGGTACGTTATTTAGGTCAAGCATTCTCTTTTTCCTCTTCTTTGTTATTGACCGTTTTAGGATCTACAAAATTCAGTGCTTGTGGTCTAGGCCCAACCATTTTGTCGAAGAGTTTGCCTAGATGCGGCTCTTCTATACCATCAAGTCTGCCGCTTCTGTCTTTGGCAGGATAGCCCCACTGGTTCATATTATCACAAACAAAAGCTCTGAATATTGTGCCGTCATCAGCGGTGAGCGTTGTCATGGTGATTAATTCATCCACGATACCTGGCAACTCTCGACCTGTCTTTGCACCTTCTATCTGCAAATCGTAAGTGACTCGACCATAATCATCAGTCTTTTCGTCAAGGATGCCAACGAATATCACATTCTTCTCACGAATATGCTGGAGATGCGTGAGCCAAGCCATCATCTCACGGCCTTGTGATCCATAAACCGATCTTGTGTCTAATACACCTGACTTGTTCCGTGCCTCAGGCAAATTTTGATTATAAGAAAAACAAAGCCTACCCGCCACCGTGATACTATCTATAAAAATCGTATCATACTTCTGCAATAAAGCTGCTGGATCTCCATAAATCTGACAGACTTGCTCAAAATGGGTTATTGAATACGGGCCATCTGTAATCGCAGGATTACCCCCGCCCAAAAAACATGCAAAGTCACGACATTCTTCCCAAGTACGGGGTCTGATAACATCAACCTTACACCCTTCGATGGCCGCGTCCCCCGCCTCCAAGTCCATGAAGAGAGTTTTCTCCATGTCTAGGGTACGGACAAGACTTGTCTTGCCCACCCCTGACTTGCCACATATTACGATCTTGTGACCGCGTTTTTCGGCAAGCCTTTCTTCTGCTGAAATAATTTTAAGCATTATTCGCCCTCCTTCCTTTTTATATCAACAGACACGCCCTGCAACTCCACAGTGCGTGCCTCTGATAATGCTGCTTTGATGTCTGGTGTTGCATTCTGGAACTTAGCCTCTGCCACACTGTATTTGACAGTAGCAAGATGACGCGCAGTCTCATCGTCCATCGCACCAAGTACGCGCAACAAAGTAGCCTCATCCCAAACCACACGTTTCTTGAAATCAACAGTAACTTTGAACTCACCACTGGTCATAGAAGTCTGCCCAAAGTCCTTGCCCTGCTGACTCAACTGCATCTTGGCAGTTTCTTCAAACTGATCTTGTAGAGATTTGTTTACGATCTTCAGTTCTTTTTGGAGATCACTAATTTTAGATTTGAGATCCTCGCGCTTGTCAAACAGAGCGGTCAGATCATTCGGTAGACTAATAGCGTTCATCGCCTTCTCCTTCAGTTAATGTCGCTAAACATAAACTGAAGATAATGATGCAATCTTTTCAAGTCAAGGGTATTTTGAGAAAATTGTTATTATTTTTTTTTGATAAAATAATTTCTATATTAAACAAAGCTTTCATCAGCTTCTTTTTCAACTTGAACTCTTGAGTCTCTACACCTTTTGCGTCCTCGACCACCTGTTCAAGATTTCCATAATCATCAACTTTGTTATATCTAAAGTCAGCCACATACTTACAGATCTTTTGATCATTGACCACCAGATCATATGGCACTTGCCTCTCCAGATCTACTATGTACCCAGCTTTCTCCATAGCTGTAAGTTCACCCCATCGCTCTGCTTCCCACTTGGAATCAAAGGTTATGCCCATGAAAGTTGTCTTCCTGGCACCATACTTGTTTGTCTTGCGTTTATAGTTGTACATGGTATAAATATGGACATTAATGGTTAACGATGGGAATTAGTATAATGCCAGACACAACTAAATTCAAGTCAGTTGCAGTTGATTTAACAACTCACAACAAACTGGTAAAGCTATCGGAAGATGAACATAGGAATGTGCGCCAGCAAATAGCCAAGCTAACTGCTGACGCTTTTGATAAGAAATACGGTCAGGGGGGACTAGGCTCTGCGGCTGTGAGTAATTAGTCTGCTAACGCTCTCATGCGGTCTACCAAACGCCGTGCGCGATTAGGGACTTGTGTGTACCACTTAGAATCTATCATTTGTTCTGCGGCTTCATTCCAATCTCTAGCGTTCACAGCGGCTTGCATCATTTTAAACCTTGACAAACGGGGGCGTCCTAAGTTGAACATCATGTTTGCAATGATGTGCTGACACTCTTCGGGCAGATCATCAAAGTCTGGATACAATACTTTGCACTCGTCAATCGTCACTGCCATGTCTAACGCAAAAAGGTTCTGCACACGATCCTGTTCTACAACTGTGCCGACAGGCTTACCATGCTCTTCGTCAGCTTCAGTTATGAGATGGCCGATTCCACAAGTCGGTAGACCAAGATGGTCAAGATACACTTCATACTTGCAACCCTCGTCTTCGGCTATTTCTTCGCGTAGTTTGTCTTTGTTCATGTTCTTCCTAACAATCCTGCTGTTGGTCCACGAATACCTAAGGCTTGTGCTACACCAGGATCCGCCGCTGCCTGCTGTCGAATTGTACTGGTTCCTGCTGGAGCCGTGGGTTGTGTTACGTTTACTGAACCTAAACTAGACGCTAAATTTGGCGTGTTCATTTGATTTTGAATTGCAGATAATTGTGCAGATAACCCTGAATTGTCTGCTACTGCACGGATTTGTTTTTCAGCTTCACGAGCGCCTTCTTGCAAAGCTTGACCCGGAGCTTGTGTCAAAGCAGATCCTATTATCTTACCTAATGCGGCTGACCTTTCTTTTGGAGGCAAACCGCTTTTTAAAGCATTGTAATCTTTTAAGATGCGCTTGTATATTGGAGCATGTGTTAAAAGATTACCTGTTAGTGACAGTCTAAGAATATCCATAATATTTTCTAATGGATTTGCGGCGATGTTAGCTGCAACCAGATCACCACCAGCCACAGTCCTAGCATTAAGTTCTAACACACGACCAAATTGAGCCACATCATCGCCCATTTCTTTTCCAAATATGGCTTGGAGCTTTCCACCTTCTGAAGCTCTAATTAGAGAGTTAGCAAACTTTTTTAATGCATCTCCCTTAATCAAAGCGTCAGATCCAAAATCATCTAACAAATTAGAGAGGTAAAACTGTCTAACTTGTTGTTGAGCCGCAGGATCTAAATAATTCATTATTTTAACTACATCAGCAGTTTTTACTCCAGGCGTTGCAATTTGTTGTGCAGCTTCTAATGGTAATATAGACTCATTATCAGCGATAGATTTTAACAATCTACTTTGATTAAATCTTAACTTCTCTTTTTGAGATGTCGCTATGTTTTTTAAAGATTGCACCAACGGGATGGGAGCGTTGTTAGCGCCTAAAGCTGTGAGGGCAGAATCAACATCAACAGTGCTTGTTTTGCCAGGTATTGTTGTTAACCTAATTTCATCTGCAAGCTTTACAACATCATCATAGCTATCACCAAACAACACTTTACCAGTTGAGCCTAAATTATCAATTGCTTGTGAAAAGTAAGACCCTTTAAAAGCTAATGGATCATCTGCTTTTGAGGCGGTTTTAGCAACAGCGTCAGCAAGCCATTCAGACGACAATTTTTTTCTAAATGCTTCAGCTATAGCTTTTCCATCTTGACCTTTAAGAGCATTCATCTCTATGACTTTTAAAGTCCTTGTTAAAGCCTCTGGCTTTCCATCCACAACAATGTTTTTAAGGAAATCAGTTTTTGGCAAAATTGTACCAGTTTTAACGGCATCAGAGAGTCCAGATAAACTGGCGGCTGCTTGCATCTCTTCTATGGCTGTTTTACCATCTCTATAAAATCCTCTAGCAGGAGTAAGCTCATCAGCCGCTTTCATTAAAATATCATAACTCTGAGAATCAATGTCTAAACCTTTTATCCCTTGCTCAATGGCTTCTTTTGACATTATTGTATCTAAAAGATTAACGGCTTCTTCTAATTGAGCGCCACCACCTCTGCCCTTAAATGTAAAACTCGCATCAAAAAGCTCTCTACGCAAATTATACAATTGTGTAAAAGAAGCTTTATTTGGGAGTGCTTGAAATCCATTGATTATAGAGGAGACAGCAACTGCCTCAGATTGAGCTTTTTGAGACACTCCACTAGCAGCGATTGCAGCCTTAGATCTGTTTTCTAATATTTTTGCATGCTCCTTTAATCCTTTAGCACCGCCAACATTAATGATAGGAATATCACCAGCAGCATTTTTAATTACGCTATCAATTGATGCAAATTTAATGGCATTTAGATCATCAAAGTTTTTTAATGCGACTGTAAGATCTTTAAATATTGATTGATCTAAATTTTGATTTTTTATTGCTGCGGCACCTATTCCATCTGCCAAAGTATTAAATTCAGTTATTACTGCTTTTTTTGCAGCTTTTTCAGCAAGACTAATTTTATCACTTTGTGTTTTAACTGAAGATATAATTGCATCTCCAGCTTCTTCAGCAGATGATGCTGCTATTGGCGCACTAGGGTCTGCTCCTACTGCTTGCTTATATTTTGAAATGGTTGTTTGCATGCTTTTAAAATTTTCTCGCAACCTTTTTGTTGCTCCGCCTGCAACTTTTTCACCCATAGCTTGTTGTCTAGCAAGAAGACTAGATCCACCGACATTACCCAAAGCAGGTTGTATTCCAAAACCACCTTTTTCAATAGGTGTTAATGAAATTCCAGCAGTTTCAAGATCTTGACCCTCTAATTTTCTTCCCTTCATGCCTCTAAAGAAAGGTGCAACTACTCTAATTGCACCGCCGATAAACAATTCAGATCCAGCACCAATAAGAAAATCATTTTTAAGATCTGTAGCTATCTCTCCAGCAGTTTGCCTTGATACTCCAGCAAGAGCCTCGACACCCTCTTCGACCGCTCCAGCAGACGCTGTTCCAAAACCAGCGCCAAGAACTCCACCAATAAAAGTGCCTATGCCTGGAAGTAATGCCGTGCCTAAAGCTGCGCCACCTAATGTACCGCCAACACCACCAACAATATCTGGGACTATGCCAGCTAAATCGGCAAGATCATAACGAGACAAGCCCTCCTCATCAATAAGAGTATCTCTGTCTAACTTTTGACCTATTTTTTCTCCGCCTTGCACAGTTATAGCTAATCTACCGCGATTGTCGCGAGTATAATCACCCTCTCCAAGCCCATAGAACTTTTGTAGTTGAGCCTCTTCTTCTTCTGGCGTTTCCGCAGCAGACAATAGAGATCGCAAGCCAACGTCTTTAATGCCAGATGAAGTATCGAACAGCCGTTGTTGTGCAGAGCTTGTGGAAGCAGCTAATTGAGGTTCAGCAACAGCTTGTCTTTGCCCACGAATAAGATTGGCAATTTGTATTTGCTCTTCACCTGTGGGTGAGTCTCCAGCTATTTTTACTTTAAAAGGACCGCTAGGGGATTGAATTAGGATTTCACCCATAATATCTCTCTATTTAGTTAGATCAAAAACAGGCAGACCACTATCTGGATCTGTAGGTAATTGAGTAAAATCTATTGCCTGATAATTAGTTCCCCTATTTCCAATACCGTAGAAAATTCCTTGTTGTGCAGCGGCAGAGCCTAATTTAAACGCTTCATCGCTATCATAATTATTTCTATTTGTGAATTGAGCAAGAGCGTCTTCAAATTCTAATCTTGAATTATCAAAGATTCCACGAGCCTCTTGAAGACCAGCTATGGCTTCTGCTACATTTTTAAATGCTCCAGGCTTTCCTAAAAGTGTATTAATCCTTTCAACATCGCCCTCTGATATTCCATTGCCAGTTTCTTGAGTAAGGAATCTTTTATACTCAGTAATAATGCCATTTCTCATGGACTCTAACAAAGCCTCTTTAGAGATACCTTGCTTTAAAGTGATAGAACCGTCTGTGTTATATATTGCTATGTCTTCAAATATCTTTTCATTAGGATTTTGCGGAACTAAAGATTTTAACAATGATTGTGCGCTTTCGACAAGTGATTCAGCGGTTGATCCTATTGGACTTGCTTCAATATCTCTTAAAATTCTAATACTGTTATCAATAGTATTTTGTGCCTCTAAAATATTACCATATCCACGACCAAACTTTTTAGCATCATTTGCGGCATCAACTAATACGAGTTGCCCTCCAGCTTTGGGCATGCCTTTATGTATGATAAACTGTGTATTACCACTAATTGGTTTTTGTTGGAGCTGACCTTTTATTTCTTTGCCTTCTGCAAGAGTTTTTTCTGCTTCTTTTCTGTATTCTAATTCTTTTATAGCAAGATTATATCTAGTTTTAGCTGCCGCTAAGTCAGCCGCTGCTGCTTGCTGATCTTCACGATCTTCAATTTTATTAATTCTGGCAACTTCAGCACCAAGAACAGTATCGCGGCGATCTCTAAGATAATTTTCTTGATCAATAAGAAATTTTCTACGAGTTGCAGTGTCTGCTGCCTTTTGAGTCATAGCGTATGAACCAGCAGCAAATTGAGCCTCACGAGCCTCTTTTCTAGCTTGTTGCATGATAGGTAAAGCCGTTTGACCAGCAGCGCCAACTTCGGATAATAATCTCCCAACATTAAAACCTTTTCCAGCTTTGTTTTGCATGAGAGCTAAACCAAAAGCTGTAAGTGCAGCTTTGTTATCTGGATCACCAGATATGTCTATACCAGTGGCATCAGAAAACTCTTTCTTATATTGCTCTATGGTTTTTGCTTTAGGAGGGGCCATCCCCATTGCTTTGTTATATGATCTCAAAGACTCATCTAATAAATCTTGATATAAGTCTCTATTTATTTTTGCTTTACTTCCTCCTGTTATCTGATCAGTATCAGTTCCTGTGCTTGTAGGTGTTTCGGCTTCAGTCGGCAAACCCTGCATTCCTTGCATTGAAGCTCTTATTCTCTCTGCTCTACGAAAATCTTCTGCTTCAGACTTTTTGTCTACAGACTCTGTATCTGTTGTAGATACTGTTTCTGGCAACGCATCACCAAATGTGGCACCACCAAGTTGATCTCCGCCGCCAGTAAGGGGCATCCTTGTGCCACTTATAGAGCTAACCCCAACATCTGGACTAAAAATGTCTAATTCATCAACAGCCGTTGTGGACGGCGAAGATGGAGTAACGATATTATCATCACTAATTAAATCAGCGATAACAGATTGTCCTCTTTGTTCTTCGGGTCTTAAAAAACCACCACCTCGGAAAAAACTTTCAAGGCGGTTCATAGCCGCCTCTCTAGTGCGCTCTGGACTTTGACCATAAACTTCACGAGGAGGAGTTATATTAAGACTATCACCCAACGGCGAACCAACTGGTGGCGCTAAAGAGGTGCCTAATCCAGCATCTAAACCTTGTAGAATCTGAGGTCTTCTTGTGATTAAGTCTTGAATATTTACTTGGCCTATGCCTGACCCTTTTACTGGAGATACCATCTACGTTCCCCTATTTACCAAAGCCGCTAGAGGGCTGTATTCCTTGCAAGGCGCTGTATACACCAATACCAGACAAGAACGGATTGGCTGATGGCTCTGTGGTGGTTTGGAAGCTGCTTTGTAGACCTGCACTTGGTATGCCTTTAAGCAATGATTGACCAATCTCCAGTCTCTTAAATGGCTCTTGTGCAGTTTGCATTTGATTTAAACGCTCTGCCTCTAAAACTTGTTGATCAAATAAACGCCCTGTTTCACCAAGACCAGACAACATACCAAGATCAGCGCGACCAAGCTCAGATTGGACTCGACCCAAATCTGCCGTTGTACCAGCAAGACCGCCAAATGCTTGCCCTAGACCGCCCATAAGCTGTGCAGCCCTCTGAGAAGCGGTTAGAGCGTCACTAAAGCCTTTACGCTGTGCATCACCAATGGCGGCTAATCTACGTCCCTCTGCTTCGGCTTCCATAATGCCTTGTCTTGAGCCGCCAAAAGCTCCAGATTGCACAGCTTGCGCGGCTCTCTTTTGCTTGCCTATGTTGGCTTGTCTGTTGATCTCATCAATTACATTAGACTGATAAGGGTTCATAAACTGCGCTACTGCGGCAGTTGGGTCCGCAAGCATGCCAAGTCCAGCGCCTAAAGCAGCCTGACCACCAAGGGTCTGACCAGCCGCGCCTGATATAAACGGAGCATATGATCCTACTAACTCAGGGGCTAGAGCAAATGCTTGATCTTGTAGCGGATCAAAC
>CETF01017478.1_pt1 | contig 13733 bp, 8 predicted proteins | sample 326991 | NCBI WGS metagenome assembly CETF01 (sample SAMEA2622331, study PRJEB7988) | marine metagenome | biome: marine biome (ENVO:00000447); feature: surface water layer (ENVO:00002042); material: "saline water (ENVO:00002010), including plankton (ENVO:xxxxxxxx)" | depth 5 m | reverse complement strand
TATACTGAATCACCTTATTTTGATGATATATATTATGTAGGTGAAGTTAGAAGAGTTAGTTTAATTGACTTAAAAAAACAATATCCAGAGTTAACTGATGATGATATTAAAGAAATAGAAGGTTTAGGTAGTAATGCTTTAATGTATAATAAAACATATGCTAGTGCTGACTCACCTGATAATAATTATGTTTATGTTTTATATTTTGAATATAAAAGTTATAATAACCAAGTATACAAAATAAAACAAACTTCTTCTGGCGCAGATAAAGCAATAGAAAAAACAGATAAATTTAATCCACCTAAAGACGCAAGATCAAGGTTTGCAAAAGTAAATAGATCTATAGAGGTTTTATATGAGGGTGCAAAAATAATAGGTAGTAACAAGTTGTTAAAATGGCAACTTGCTAAAAATATGACAAGACCTAAAGCTGATACAACTAAAGTACAGATGAGTTATAATATAGTTGCTCCAAGAATTTATAAAGGTAAAATAGAGTCTTTAGTTGGTAGAATGACAAGCTTTGCAGATATGATACAGCTAACTCATTTAAAACTACAACAAGTTTTATCTAGGATGGTACCTGATGGTGTTTATTTAGATGCTGACGGTATTGCTGAAATAGATTTAGGTAATGGAACTAATTACAACCCACAAGAAGCATTAAACATGTATTTTCAAACTGGTTCTGTAATTGGAAGATCAATGACACAAGATGGAGATTATAACCATAGCAGAACTCCTGTACAAGAATTACAATCAGGCCACGGTGGACAAAAAATATCTAGTTTAATAAACTCTTATAATTATTATTTACAAATGATTAGAGATGTAACCGGATTAAATGAAGCAAGAGATGGTAGTACGCCAGATAAAAATGCGCTAGTAGGTTTACAAAAAATAGCAGCGGCTAATTCTAATACCGCAACAAGACACGTATTACAAGCAGGTTTATATTTAACATTAAAAACAGCAGAAGCGATATCTTTAAGAATATCTGATGTTTTAGAATATGGTAGTACAACACAAGCTTTCGTTCAAGGTGTAGGAAAATTTAATGTCGCTAGTTTAAAAGAAATAAATGAATTACATTTGCATGATTTTGGTATATTTTTACAATTAGCACCAGATGAAGAAGAAAAACAAATTTTAGAAAATAATATTCAAATGGCACTACAGCAACAACAAATAGAACTTGAAGACGCTATAGATGTCAGAGAAGTAAAAAATCTTAAACTTGCTAATCAACTATTAAAACTAAGACGTAGAAAGAAAATAGAAACTGATAGACAAATGCAACTTGAAAATATACAAGCACAAACTCAGTCTAACACACAAGCTGCACAAGCAGCAGCAGAGCTAGATATGAGAAAAGAACAAATGTCTACACAAAGTAAAGCACAGTTATCTGAAGTTGAGCATAATTTTGAGATGCAAAAGCTACAAGCTGAAGCAGAACTTAAAAAACAACTTATGATACATGAGTTTGAGCTTAATATGAGGCTTAAACAAATGGAAACACAGGTGATTAATAGTAAAGAACAATACAAAGAAGATCGTAAAGACAAACGAACAAAAATACAAGCTACACAACAAAGTGAGCTTATAAACCAGCGACAAACTGGTAAACCGCCTAAAGATTTTGAGTCAGCAGGTTTTGACGCATTAGGTGGATTTGGTTTAGAACAATTTGAGCCAAGATAATTTTTTTAATTTTTTATAATATTATATTATGTCAGAAACAAAAGTAACTCCAGTAGCAGATGAAAATCCTTCTGTAGCTGAAAAAGAAGAAGCGGTATTAGAAAAAGCCGGCGTAAGTACTAAATTAGATGACGGTACTTATAAAGTTGATCTAGATAAAATTAACGAAACTCAACAAGAAAATGTTGAAACAGTAGTTGAAGAAAAAACAGAAGAAAAGGTTGAAGAGACAGCGCAAGAGCCGGTCGAAGAACCTATAACACTAATTGACGAAGAGCAAGATGGCGTACAAGTGCAAGAGCAAGAAAGCTTACAAGAAGTTGAGCAAGCCGAGCAAAAAGTTGAAGAAAAACAAGAAGTAAAACTAGAATATCCTGAAGATGTCAAAAATTTACTTGATTTTATGTCTGAAACAGGTGGATCACTTGAAGATTACGTAAAGTTAAATGTAGATTACAATAATTTAGATGATAATGCTTTATTAAGAGAGTATTATAAACAAACTAAACCACATCTTAGTGATGATGAAATAAGTTTTCTCATGGAAGATAGTTTTTTAATTGATGAAGAAGTTGATAGTGAAAGAGATATTAAGAGAAAACAACTTAATTACAAAGAACAAGTTGCTGGTGCTAAAAATCATTTAACCAGCATGAAACAAAAATACTATAATGATATTAAATCAGGTTCTAAAATGTCTCCGGACGTTAAAGAAGCTGTAGATTTTTATAGTAATTATAAAAAAGAGCAGGAAGAACTTACTGCTCTGCAACAAAAATCAAATGAGCATTTTTTAAGTAAAACTGATAATGTTTTTAATAATGAATTCAAAGGTTTTGAATTTAAAGTAGGTGAAAACAGATACAGATACAATGTAAAAGATGTAAATGAGACAAAGCAAGCCCAAAGTGATGTTTTAAAAGCGTTTAAGATGTTCTTAGATGAAAATAATATGCTGAAAGATGCCCAAGGGTATCATAAGGCGCTTTATGTTGCTAGAAACGCTGATTCTATAGCAAACCATTTTTATGAACAAGGTAAAGCTGATGCTGTAAAAAGCATGTCTTTACAGGCTAAAAATATTAACATGGATCCCAGGAAGGGTGCACAGAATATTGAAGCTGGTGGATTAAGAGTAAGAGCAATAGGCGGCGATGATAGTTCAAAACTTAGAATTAAACTTAGAAAATAATAATTAAAACAAAATTTTTAAAAAATGGCAATTTCATTAGGGAGCGGGACTACAACTCCAGCTCCAGTTAAACAAACATTAGCCTCTAATTACGTTGATTTTACTGCGACTGCTACTGCTGGTTGGGCACAACAATACCTACCAGAGCTTTACGAAGCTGAAGTAGAAAAGTACGGTAATAGATCGGTTGGAGGATTTTTATCAATGGTAGGCGCAGAAATGCCTATGAGCTCAGATCAAGTTGTATGGTCAGAGCAAGGAAGATTACATTTATCTTATTCAGGAGGTACTTGTGCAGCTGACTCAAGCGGTGAAAACACAATATCAGGACTAACAGGACATGCTATTAGAGTAGGTCAGTTAGTTGTAATATCTGACGGTACTGATGTTGCAAAAGCTCAAGTTACTGCAATACCAAGCACGAGTTCGATAAAAGTAAAAGGTTATGCAGGAGCAACAGGTCTTGTAGCAGATTCAAGCATTGTGACAACATCAGGTGCAATTAAACTTTTTGTATTCGGTTCAGAATTCAAAAAAGCACAAAATGGTATGTCAGAAGCTGTAACACCAAGTTTCCAGTCTTACACTAACAATCCTATTATCATGAAAGATAAGTATGAGATCTCAGGATCTGATGCTGCTCAAATTGGTTGGGTTGAAGTTTCAGGTGAGTCTGGTCAAGGAGGTTTCTTATGGTACTTAAAAGCTGAAGGTGATACAAGACAAAGATTCAATGACTATTTAGAAATGACTATGGTTGAAATCGAAAAAAATAGCAACACAAATCTTACGGGCATTAAAGGTTCTGAAGGTTTATTTGCTGCTATTAAAGATAGAGGTCATATTCACGAAGATGGTTTAGACGGATCTTCTGCATCTGACGACTTAACAGATTTTGACAATATGCTTAAAAAGCTTGATAAGCAAGGAGCTATTGAAGAAAACGTTATGTTCTTAAACAGAGACTTATCACTTAACTTTGATGACATGTTAGCAGGTTTAAACCCTCACGCTGCTGGTGGTTTAGATTATGGATTATTTAATAATTCAGAAGATATGGCATTAAATTTAGGATTCAACGGATTTAGAAGAGGTTCTTATGACTTCTACAAAACTGATTGGAAATATTTAAATGACGCTTCTACAAGAGGCGAAATTGCTTCTGATGTACAAGGTATATTAGTACCTGCTGGTACATCTTCTGTGTATGATCAAGTTCTTGGTAAAAACATCAAGAGACCTTTCTTACATGTTAGATACAGAGCTTCAGAAGCTGATGATAGAAAACTAAAAACTTGGATCACAGGTTCAGTTGGTGGAGCATCTACTAGCGATCTTGATGCAATGGAAGTTCACTATTTATCAGAAAGATGTTTAGTAACTCAAGCTGCGAATAACTTCGTAATCTTTGGTAACTTCTCATAATTTATAACGTAGAGACGAGGCGCTTCGGCGCCTCTGCTTTACATTTTTTTATTTAATAATATTATATCATGACAAAAAAACAAAAATCAAACTGGGAAGTAAAGGATAGACTTTACACCCTAAAAAAAGGTTTAACACCCTTAACATTTACTATAAAAAGTAAAAATATATTTTGGTTCGATGAAGAAAAAGGATATGAAAGAGAATTAAAATATGCTGTAAATCAAAAAACTTGTTTTGTTGATGAATTTGCAGGTGATGCTAGACTTGGTCACATAACTTTTGAAGATGGAACATTACTGGTGCCAAAAACAAAACAATCATTACAAAAATTACTTTCATTATACCACCCTGGTTTAAACAACGTATACGAAGAGTTTGACGCTGTAGAAGAAGCAAAAGATCAATTAGCTGATATTGAATTTGAAATTGAAGCTTTAATGATTGCTCAAAAAATGGATGTAGAAGAAGCAGAAGCTATAGTTAGAGTAAACGTAGGTAGTGAAGTTACACAAATGACATCAAAAGAAATTAAAAGAGATTTATTAGTATTTGCTAAACAAAATCCATCTTTATTTCTCGAACTTGCTCAAGACGAAAATATACATGTTAGAAACACTGGATTAAAAGCAGTTGAACAAAACATTATAAAACTTTCTGATGATCAAAGAACTTTTGTGTGGGTATCTAATAGTAAAAAATTAATGGTCGTACCATTTGATGAAAATCCTTATTCAGCTTTAGCCGCTTGGTTTAAAACTGACGAGGGTGTAGAAGTTTACAGCACAATAGAAAAAAGACTAAAATAGTCACTTTATAAGGTTAGGCCGCGTAAAGTGGCCTAATCATATAAATAATACAATAAGCATGGCTATAAGCGTAGACAAAGTATATAAAACAGTATTAACAATATTAAATAGAGAACAAAGAGGACAATTAACTCCTGCACAATTTAATAAATTAGCTAATCAAGCTCAATTAGAAATACTAGAAAAAACATTTTATGATTATAATAGGAGCTTAAACAAATCAAACGTTGTAGGTTCTAACGATGATTATGGCGATGTAACTAAAAATATAAAAGAAAAAATAGATCATTTTTTAAAATTAGCAACAGTAGCTATAGATACAACAAATGATCAAATAAACTTAACAAATACTATTACAGATCTATATAAATTAGTTTCTGTTTATAAAGACGATAACTCCACAGAAATTGAAGAAATAAATATTTCAGAACTACCTCATATAATATCTTCAAAACTTATTAACCCAACAACTACATACCCTATTTTTTATAGGCAACAAGTAACAGATAATACTGGCGGCACAGCGCATTTAGATAATGCAATAAAAATATTACCAGCAACTTTAACCGGTAATTTAAATTTATATTACATTAAAAAACCTGACATTGTAGCTTGGAACATTAGTAGTGAAGTAGGACCAAACAGTTCTATAAAATTTGACTCTGCGTCAAGTGTTAATTTTGAATTACACCCGAGTGAAGAGCCAAACGTTATTATAAAAGTTTTATCTTATGTAGGTGTTGTTATAAAAGATCCTTTTGTTATACAAAGTATGGCAAAAATAGAACAAGAAACTTTTAATAAAGAAAATATATAATAAATGGGATTCCTAGACAATAAAACAGATCAATCGTATTATGCGGGTTCACAAAACTTTACATGGAATACAGGTGATGACCAAAACTTTACTATAACAACTATTGATCCTATGCCAACAAGTGTAGGTGATTTTTTTGTATATAATAATGGAGCTGTAGTTGACAGTTCAAATTATAGTTATAATAATTCTTCAAAGGTTTTAACTTTTATAAACTCTTATACATTTGCAAACAACGATATTATAACAGTAGAATTAAGGTTAAAATTATACGGAGATTATAGGTATATAACATTAAGTGATATAGTAAACAACTTTATGTTTTCTTATGTAGGTGAAGGAAAAATTATAAATAAAGCTAATAGAAGAGATGTTTTGTTTCATACGAAAAGAGGTATACAAGAGTTTGCTTATGATATTACAAAAGTTGAAAAAATACAAGAAATAGAAGTTGGTCCCACATTGTCAATACCAATGCCTAAAGATTTTATAAGCATGGTAGGTGCTTGTTGGGTAGATAATGCCGGTGTTGAACATCCTATACCTAAAGGTAGTATAACATCTAAACCATCAGAAGCTTTAGCGCAAGATGACGAGTTTAACTACACTTATGATAATAATGGAAATTTAATAAAAACAACATCTGTAACAAATGAAAGGTTTAAAGATTTTAATAATCAAGAACTAACTCATGCTTTTGGTAATGACGATTATTTTTATAATCAAGATTTTCCAGCAGAAAGATTATTAGAACAAGGTAAAAGATACGGTGGTGATCCGAGCTTAATGAATCGTAATGGGATTTATATAATAGATGAACACAAAGGGACTATTAATTTTAGTAGTGAATTAAATGCGAAAATTGTAAATATTAAATATGTATCTGATAGTATGGGTAGTGATGCAGAAATGAAGGTGCATAAGTTTGCTGAAGAAGCAATATATAAGCATGTGGCTTTTGGTATATTATCTACAATGGCAAACATACCAGAATATATAGTTGGTAGGTATAAAAGAGACAAAAGAGCCGCGATGAGACACGCTAAATTAAGGTTATACGAAATTAATTTACCAGAGATAACACAAGTTTTAAGAGGTAAATCTAAACATATTAAACACTAATTAATGCCAGAAAGTAAAAATTCCTTTATACAAGGAAAAATGAATAAAGATTTAGATCCTAGGATTATACCCCCTGGAGAGTATATAGATGCTCTTAATATAAAAGTATCAAGATCTGAAAATGGTGATGTCGGTGTAGTAGAAAACGTTATATCAAACAAATTAGCAAGTGATGTTTCAGGTAAAGATGCAACTTTATCTACAACATCAGCTATTGGTCACGTTGTTGATTTTGAAAACAGATGCGTTTATTATTTAGTTACTGATTTTAACAATGCAAATACAAATAGTAGGGCAGCTAGCACAAATAAATGTGCAATAATTAAATATGATCAGGATTTTGAGACAACAAGTGTTGTTTTTAAAAGTTACAGATTCAACTTTAATAAATCTTTTCCTGTTTATGGTATTAATATTTTAGATGGTTATTTGTTTTGGACAGATAACTTTAATCAACCTAGAGTTTTTAACGTACAAGATACAACAAGGTATACCGATGATTCATATTTAGAAGATAAAATTAGTGTTGCTAAATACGCTCCTTTTTGTGCTCCTAAATTTTTACAACCTAGATATATATTAACTGTTAATGGAGCCGTTAGTAATAGTGCAAACGTTACAATAAGTGCTGCAAATTCAGCATTACAAACAGCAATAGGTAATGGAGAAAAATTTACTGTTAGACACGATACTTTAGACGATGACGTTTTAATAACATCATTATCTGGAACAGCTTTAGTTTTAGATGAAGCTGTTACTGTTGCTAACGGTGAAAAACTAACTATATTATCTGGGTCAATGATTGAAAACACAGCGGATACAACTATTGATAATGAGTACATGAAAGAGAAGTTTGTTAGATTTAGTTATAGGTATAAGTTTAATGATAATACATATTCAATATTTGCACCATTTACTCAAGTTGCTTTTGAGCCTAGAATAGATACATTTACAAATGATTTACAAACAGACGCATATAAAGAAGCTGAGGTAGCAACATTTGTAAATAAAATAAACCAATTAGAGTTAGAAATAATGCTTCCAACATTAGATCCATCTGCTAATTTATTAATAGATGAAATAGAAATATTATTAAAAGAATCTGATAGTATTGCTGTAAAAGTATTAGACGTAATAGATGTAAGAAGCAGCAAAATAGATGGTTTAAGAAAAGACGTTACAACAATTAGTAATGGTGCTGTTGGCTCAACAAAACTTAAAGCGTATATAAACAACGTGTATAGCAGTGGAGTAAATGATAGACGTAAAGAACTTTATTACGTTTATAGGTCTGAAGAACCATTTAAAACTCTACCTGCTTCACAAACAAACAGGGTTTTTGATAATGTACCTGTAAAAGCACTTGCACAAGAAGTAGCAGGAAACAGAATTATATATGGTAATTTTGTACAAGGTAAAAATTTACCATCTAATGGTTTAAATTATGAACTTAGTGCTGGTGCAAAAAATCAACAAGATGAGTTTTTAGACGAACAATTACCTAGACATACATTAAAACAAAATAGAACATACGTTGTTGGAGTTGTTTTAGCTGATAGGTATGGAAGACAATCACCAGTTATAATGTCTAAAGATCATAGATCTTCTATACTACATAAAAGATCACAAATAAGTTTAAACGGTGATTCATTAAAAATAACATTTAATGATCCTATGGAAGAAAACTTATGGTCTGTTACTAATCCTTTAGGTTGGTATTCATATAGAGTAGTTGTAAAACAAACGCTACAAGAATATTATAACGTTTATACACCTGGAGTTACAAAGTATGATTCTCAACAAAGAGGAGGAGCACAAACTGGTGATGGTTATGGTTATTTTCCAATATACGGTGATAATATAAATAAAGTACCAAGAGACGAAGTTACTGAAGGTTCTAATATTGATTTATCTACAAGTAGTGTAAATTTATTTGGTATAGTACAAAACGGACAAACAGGTATACAAACATCTAAACACTCTGTTATAGCTATTGGTGATTTAAGTGATTTTGGTATTACCGCTGATGCTGATAAAAACGAATTTTATGATCCAGATAAAAAATATTTGTTTTCACAAATAAAGGGTGATTATGGTGTTCTTGCCGGTAATGATGGTGCAAACGCTGCTGCATTAGCTGTTTTTGAAACAGAACCGTTTAAGTCAAAAATTGATATATTTTATGAAACATCTACATGTGGACTTTTATCTGATCTTAACGCTAAAATAAAAGCAGGTGGAGTAATACCAAGTAGTTTAGTTTTAAGAAACCTTGCTGATAATGCAGATGACGATGATTTTAGAGAAGATTTAGCAGCTGATAGCTATATGTTTATAGTTAAGGTTTTTGATGTTAATGGTACACAACTAACACCATCAGGTCATTCGCTGGATATAACTATTCATAGTGTAATGAGGCAAATAGATGGTCAAACAGTAGATGTAAAATCTGATTTTTCTGTAGAACAGATCGGTAATACCGATGTTCATAAAATGAAACTTATAAACGCACAAGAATACAGATTATCACCAGCAGACACGTATGATGTTACATTTAGGGCTACTACACAAGACGGTGCTAATAATATACAAAAAACTATAGAAATAACAAATGATCACCCAGAAATAGGTTTTGCTACAGGTAACTGTGTAAGCTTTACACCAAATACCACTGGTACCATAGCAACCATAAACGCTAGTGGCTCACCTATATATGCTTATAATGGTAGTGCAAACACATCATTAAGAACAGAACGTTTAACTTTTTCTAAAGTAACTGCTGATTCTAGATTAGATGTTAGTTCTTCAGGTGTGATATCAATAAATACTGGTATACCAGCTTCAGCTTCTGGTCTTAGTATTACTGTAAGGGCAACAGATACTGGTGGTTTAACAACTAATGCTTCTGCTGGAGGTGCCGGTGATCTTGCTATTCCACTTTGTCAAGCACAAGGTGATGTTATTGATGTACCGTATAGTGCTACATGTAGTGGAACAAAATATAATTATTACGACAGGTGTTATGGTGGTCAAGGATCACAAGATCCAGGAGATAAATATCAAGAATATTTTTGCCCAGATGATTTAACTTATAGCAACGTAGATGGTCATTGTAACAGTGATTTTGAAGATATATTAAGTAATAATGTACTGGTTGACACAACTACCTCAGGTGCTGCGGTTACTAATTTCTTAAATAATGAAAGGTTTACAAAAATATTTGTAGGTGGTAAAGCTTTAGTAAATGGAGCTGTTACAAGCGCTACAATAAATATAGATGGACACTCTACAAATTTTAACGTTGAACAGAATATGATAGTTACGGGTACTGGTATACCAGCAAATACTACAGTGCAAACAGTAACAAGTCAAAACGTAATTGTATTATCAGCTTCAGTAAGCTTAAGTGACAACACAGAGTTAACTTTTGGAAAAGAAGTATTAGATGCTGCTAATACATCAGGTGTTGATTATTTTATAAGAATAGCACCGCATGCTAATGATACTCCTGGTGCGGCTGGATATGTAGGTAATAGTAGTAGTAATTTTATTGTTTCTATTGGTGGTGCTGATTACGAATATATAATAGGTGTAGGATCACACAGTGGTTTATATGCAGATCCTGATAACGCATATCCAGGCGTAAGAAAAATGGTAAGAAGAAGTACTATAACAACAACAGTTTATTCATAAAATTATGCCAACAACTATAGACATAGCTTATTTTAATTCATTTTATATAAAGAGTAGTAAGGGATCTGAAACTTGGCATATAGAGGAGAGTAGAATAAAGGGTGGTTTTAATGAGGTTTCTGTAGACCTTGGTGTAAAAGCATATATAATAGATGAATCATTTGAAGAAGAAAGAAGAAAAAATGCTTTAATATATAGTGGTGTTTTTAATTCTAGAACGGCTATAAATAACACTAATCAATTTTCCATGGCAGAGCCAATAACAAAATCTGTTAACTCAGCCAATGGTAGTATACAAAAACTTTTTGCAGAAGAAACAAATTTAATTGTGTTTCAAGAAGATAAAGTTAGTAAAGCACTAATAGATAAAGACGCTATATTTAATGCAGAAGGTGGTGGCGCCGTAACATCAAGTAACCTTGTTATCGGTCAAATAGTTCCTTTTACAGGTAGATATGGTATTTCAAAAAATCCTGAAAGTTTTGCTGTTTATGGCAGTAGAAAATATTTTTCTGATAAAAATAGAGGTGTAGTATTAAGATTATCAAGTGGTACTGGAGGTGGAGACGGACTAACACCTATATCAGATTACGGTATGCGATCTTTTTTTAGAGATAAATTAAAAACAGCTACAAGAATTGTTGGTAGTTTCGATGCTTATCATCAAAGTTATATTATATCAGCACAAACTGGGCCTTCTTTTGAAACAGTAAGTTTTAGTGATAATATAAATGGTTGGACTAGTAGACATAGTTATAAACCATATCAAGGTTTTAGTTTAACTAATAATTTTTATACCTTTAGTGGTAATAACATATGGAAACACTATGATAAAGTAGGTGGTGTAACATATGGGCAATATTACGGATCTAATACAAACGAAAGTTCTGTAACTTTCTCCGTAAATCAAAACTCAGTTGAAGAAAATATATTTTATAATATTTCATATGAAGGAACGCCAAAATGGGGATTAAAATATATAAAAACAAACACTGATGATAGAGATAGTAATGGAGTAGATGATTATTATTTAGATTCAGCTGAAGATATAGCAAACTCAGAAACAACAGTTTCTAACGTTTATATAAATGCATCTATATTTAACAAAAGAGGTAATAGATATTTTGCAGACTTTCAAAATAACTCACCTGGTATAGAAGGAGAGGTATACGATGCAGATATATCTAGTAATTTAGGTGTAACAGGAGTAAAAGGTAATTTTTTAAAGGCAACATTTTGTTTGCCAACAAATGAAACGATAACAAAAAAAGAAGAGTTGTTTGGTACTGTAACGAATTTTAATAAAATAACAATATAGTGAATCCTAAATCAAGGACACCACAAAAAAGAGTTGGTACAGGTAGGATGGCGGGTTTAGCTTATTCACCTCTTCCACCTATAAAAGGTACTACGTTAACTTATTATAATAGACCAACAACAACAACAACAACAAATACAACAAAAAATATGGCAAATCCATTCGCAATAGCCGCCGCTGGGGCAGGTATACTAGGAGGTATTTTTAGTAGTTTTGGTGCAGGTAGAAGAGCACGTGACGCTGAAAGACAATCTAGGATGTACCAACAAAGGCTAGATAATTTTCAACAACAAGAAATAATAAATCCTTACGCAAATGTAAAAGATCTTAGTAATATGATTACAAACCCAGCAAGAGACATGCAGGTTGCTACAAGAGCTGCAGAATTACAAGCGGAAGGAACAGATCTTTCTTTAGCTACAGGATTAGAAGCATTGAGAGAAACTGGCGGTGGAGCTGCAGCAGCTACCGCAATTTTACAACAAGCAAATGCTTCAAAATTACAAATAGCAGGTAATGTACAACAACAAGAGGCGGCAATAGCAATACAAAGAGCAAGAGGTGAACAGATGGCTAATCAACAACGTATGCAAGAAGCTATTAGATTACAAGGCGCAGATGTGGCTGGTCAGCAATTTATGTTTGGCGTAAGAGAACAAAGAGATAACATTAAAATGGATAGATTACAAGGTATGGCAGATCGATACGCTAATATGGCCGGTCAATATAGACAAGCACAACAAAGCGCTTTAGGTACTGCTTTTGGTAATCTGGCAGGTTTAGGTATGAAAGGTTTATTTAATTAATAGTTATGAGTTATAGAAATCCAGGAAATTTATTTGTAGGTGATCCTAATGCTTTTCTAAAAAGCTTTTTAAGCACTATAGAAAAACACAGAGCCTATTATGAAAAACAATCTGAAAAAGAAGAAAAAGAAAAACAACAGTTAGACTATGCTTTAGCCCAGTTCAATAAAGAAATGGACTATCCTACTATAGCTAAAACTTTTGGTAAAGATGTAGCTGATATTACCAAAAAAACTATAAACGAAAGATATGTTGAAAACGGCATGTTTGCTAATGCTAATCAGCAACAACGACAAGAGATATATGATGAAATAGGTATGGGTATTTTAAATCCGCTAACGAAATTAGGCACAGCTGTAAAATTAGATCCTACAGAAATAGATTTATTTGGTTTAGATGATGGTACGTTTAAAGATTTTTTAACAAATAAAATAAACGGTTTTGAAGTTATTATGTATAGCGGTGGGCCAGCTTTATCATTTAAAATGCCTAATGGTGCTACTAAAATACTAATGGCTGATAAAATACCAGATAAAGTAGATTTATTAAAAAACAAAACTGATATATTAACAGGTCTTGATGGTATGTTAAAAAACAGTATAAACGCTATAGATTATAGATATCAACAAGCAGAAGATCCTTTAAAAATTCAAGACAAAATAACGGGTGATATAGATGCAGAAGCAACTAGATTATTTGGTTTAATGGACGATCAAACAAAAAGGGTATTATTTAACGATTACGCTAGAGCAGCAACAGATATATCTATAAGATATAATGATTTTCCTGATACCATGACACAAGAAGAAAAAGAAAAGGCTATACAAGATCAAGATGGTGCTATAAT
>CETF01008601.1_pt1 | contig 13769 bp, 8 predicted proteins | sample 326991 | NCBI WGS metagenome assembly CETF01 (sample SAMEA2622331, study PRJEB7988) | marine metagenome | biome: marine biome (ENVO:00000447); feature: surface water layer (ENVO:00002042); material: "saline water (ENVO:00002010), including plankton (ENVO:xxxxxxxx)" | depth 5 m | reverse complement strand
CAGACGGAACAGTTACCGTCTACCACCACACCAACAAACGAGCAGCAGAATCAATCAGAGAGTCCAGTGAACTTAGAAGTTCTGGAGAACCTGATGTCTACGTTACCACCAGAGATATCCCAGACACTGGCTATGGTGATACCTCAGTTGCAATCAGAGTCGACCCTTCTAGACTTAGTCTCGATGATGAATTCCCTAACGGACGAAGAGATTACAGACTCTCAGTTGGAAAGCCTAGAGGAACTATTCGAGTAGATGTAGGCGAATATTACGAAGATTTTAAAAAGCAAAGTGAAGTATTTTCACAGCAACAAATTCCTACTGAGGGTAATAGAGGACAATTTGATCCTAAAAAATTAACAGCAATATTAGGTCAGGATGCTGATCTGTCTACTTTCTTGCATGAGTCAGCTCACTATATGCTGACTGTTATGGAAAATATAGTTTTATCTGGTCAGGGTACACAACAAATAAACGATGATTTTAATGTATTACTAGATTTCTTTGGTGTTAAAGATGTTAAAGAATGGAGTAAGTTAACTACAAATAAAAAGAGAAAATACCATGAAGCATTTGCATATAACTATGAACTATATTTATTTGAAGGCAAATCACCAAGTCTAAAATTAGCAGAACTATTTCATAGATTTAGTGGATACATAAGAGCTGTATATAAAACAGTAACTGGCGAGTTAAACGATGCATATAGAAAAGAAAATGGCAGAGATCTACCAATACTTACTGACGAAGTACGTGGTGTTATGGACAGATTACTTGCTAGTAAAGAGCAGATTTCAGAAGCACAAGCTGTATATGAAATGAAGCCTATGTTTGAAACGCAAGAGAGTAGTGGCATGAATGATGCTGATTGGGCTGAATACACTAAAGCTATTAAAGCTGCAGTGGAAGCAGCAGTCATGTCTAATGATCAGGCAAACTTAAAACAAATGAAATGGCTTGATAACGCAAAAAGAGGTGTATTAAAAGACTTGCAAAGAAAAGAAAATAAAACACGCAAAAGAGTAAAAGAAGAAGAAACTGTGAAAGCAGAAAACTTACCAATTTATAAACTAATAAAATATTTAAAAACAGGTGAAATCATTAATGCACAAGGTGAAAAGATAATACTAGAAAGTGGTTTTAAAATTAGTATCCCAGACTTACAAGAAATTTTGCCAGTAAATTTAAAATCAGAAAAAAATATTTATATGGCTTATAAAAAGAAATTACGTTACATGACTAGTGAAGATGGTATGTCTGTGTCAATGATTGCAGAGATGTTTGGTTTTGAAGATCCACTAGGAATGATTAATGAAATAGTACAAGTACAACCAATAAACGATTATATAAAAGATAAAACTGAACAACGTATGCTAGAAGAATACAGTGATTTAATGGACGAAAGAATAAAAGAATTACGTGTACAAGAAGCATTGCACAATGAAGCAAGAGCAAGATTTATATCTACAGAACTTAGATATTTATCTAAATCTGGACAACCAGTTCGTTTCCAAGTGCAAGCTGCTAAACAAGTAGCAAGAGAAATATTGGGTGACAAAGTTTTAGCAGAAATACGTCCGACTGTATTTGCACGTAACGAAGCAAGAGCTGCAAAAAAAGTTATGGAAGCATTAAAGAAAGGTGATTTAGAAGCAGCAATAGAAGCAAAACGAGGTCAGCTTATACAAAACCAATTAGCGAAAGAAGCAGTAGAAGTACATAAACGATTTGATAAATTTGAAAAATTAGCTTCAGATATATTTAATTCTGGCACAGATGAAAAGATAGCAAAATCTAGAAATATAAATAAAGTTAATGCTGCCAAGGCAATACTTGCACACTATGGATATGGTCCTCAAGTCGACAATCCTAGAAAATATGTAAAGACATTAGAAACCAACGATCAATCTACATACGAACAAATATCACCATTGATAGATGATTTAACTGATTTAAGTTCTGCTGACGTTAAAGAGTTAACAGGATATGAATTTGATACTTTATTTGAACAGATAAAAGGTATATATAGTCAGTCACGTAGGGAAATGCAAGTTTTGATTGATGGTAAAAAAATGGAAGTTAATGCAGTAGGGCAAGAACTAGCAGGGCTAATGGAAGATATGCCTTCGGGTGTAGGTGCAGATATAGGTAAGAGAGGGCCTGCAACTAGGAAAGAAAAAACAATATTATTTTTACAAGGATTAAGATCTGTACTTAGAAGAGTAGAGCATTGGGCAGATGGTATGGATGGAGCTGTAAAAGGTGCTGCTAAAAAAGCAGTAGGTACAGTTATTAATCGTAAAGACGGTCAGGCAGGACAGTTTACAAGATACATCTGGCGACCAGTAAGAGAAGCATTAGACGAATTTAGACCATTAAGAAATAAATATACAAAGCGTTATTCTCAAATGGTTTCTGATTTAGAAGCAAAAGGTCGTATGTCTATGTCTGCCATACCTGCTCCAGAACTTGGATACACATTTGGTAATGGCGGTACTGTATCAGGCAAAGCACAACTTCTTGGTGCAATGCTACATACTGGCAACGCTAGTAACTATAGAAAATTATTGTTAGGTAGAGAAGGATGGGGAAGCCTAAACGAAGATGGAACATTAAACGATACAAGATGGAAAAAGTTTATAGAACGTATGGAAGCAGAAGGTTATTTAAATAAAACCGATTACGATTTTATACAAGCAGTATTTGATATGAACAATGAAATTAAACCCTTAATACAAAAAGCACATTTTGATTTGTATGGATATTACTTTAAAGAAATAGAACCTACACCAATGATTACTCAGTTTGGTGAATATCGTGGTGGTTATTTTCCTGCTAAAGGTGATCCTGTAATGACCAAGGCTATAGAGACAAGAGTAGAACTACAAGATCTTGATAAAGAATTTAGAAATTCATTACCTACAACTGGCAATAAATTTACAATTTCAAGAACAGAAAAGAATAGACCATTGTCTATTGATTTACGTATTATGACTAAACATATTGATGACACATTACGCTATGCAACAGTGCAACCTGCAATAAGAGATGTATATAAAATTATTAAGCAGAAAGATTTTGAGAGAGAAATGAATCGTATAGATGATGAAACTTTAAAGACTGTTTTAATACCGTGGTTACATAGAGCTGCCACTCAGCAAACAACATTGTCAGGTATGCGTCCTGGTATGGATCAATTCTTTACAGCAGTTAGAAAGAGAACAGGTATCGGCATTATGTTTGCAAATATTACTAACGCAATGCAACAATTTACAGGTTATTTTCCTGCGTTATTAAAAGTAGAAGCTAAATATTTGGCATCTGGATTTTCGCAATATTTAAAAAATCCTATGGCGGTACAGAATGAGATTGCATCATTGTCTACATTTATGGCAGAACGTCAAAGCAACCAAATTTTTGACATACAAGATACTCTTAATGATCTATTGATCAATCCTAATCAGTTTCAAAAATTAGAAGCATGGACAAGGAAGCATGGTTATTTTATACAGCAAGCATTTCAGAATCAGGTTGATAGCGTTGTATGGATAGGTGCATATGAAAAAGCATTAACAGAATTGCCAGTAGATATGTCAGATGTAGAAGCAAGAAAAGAAGCTATACGCCAAAGCGATGCTGCTGTACGTATGACACAAGACAGTTTAAATCCAGAAGATTTAGCAACATATCAAGTTGGTACACCATTTTATAAATCAATGGTTCAGTTCACTGGTTATTTCAATATGCTTGCTAATTTAAATGCTACAAATTACAAAAAAATATTTAGAGATTTAGGATGGAAATCTAATAAAGGGCAATTAGCTTATACATTTTTATTTGGTTATATAATGCCTGCTGTAGTTTCTGAGATAATAGTTAAAGCGTTAGCAGGCGATTTAGAAGATGATGATGGTGATGGTTATTTAGACGATGTAGCAGGTTGGTTCTTTAGTTCTACATTACGAGCAGGTGCGTCATTTGTACCTATAGGTGCACCTGCAATAGCAGTAATTAATTCTTTTAATAACAAACCATATGATGATCGTATAACAACTAGTCCATCAATATCATTTTTAGAAGCATCTACTGTAGGTACTGTAAGAACACTAGTTAACCTGTTTGATCCTAATAAAGATGTAACTGGCAAAAATGTTAGAGATGTTTTAACTGGCTTATCATTATTAACTAATATGCCGTTCACAGTATTAGGTAGACCACTCGGATACATAATAGATGTTGAGCGTGGCAAGATTGATCCAGAAAATTCTATTGATGCATTAAGAGGTGTCGTTACAGGTAAAGCAAGTCAAAGAAGTAGGAATTAAGGTGTGACCGTAATGTTAGAAATGAGATGTAAATTATATAAGATAACCAAGGAGTTTAGTCTATGACGATAAATTCGCTTATAAGAAAGACTAGCCCCTTTGTGGGTAATGGGTCGGTAGCTACATTTCCTTTTACATTTAAAGTATTTACACAGAACGAAGTTGTTGTAGTAAAAAAAGAAAACGCTACAAGTCAAGAAACAACTTTAACAATAACTGCTGATTACACTGTTACTCTTAATCCTGACCAAAACGGAAACCCTGGTGGGAGCGTAACTTTAACAGCAGGTAATCTTGCAACAGGATTTACTCTTGTTATTACTTCTGACTTAGAAGCGTTACAACAAACAGATTTAACAAACCAAGGTGGATTTTATCCAGAGGTTATTAATGACGCTCTTGATAAATCGGTGATCTTACATCAACAGCAACAAGATGAATTAAATAGATCTATTAAATTTTCACTTACAAATAGTATTGGTAGTTTAGAAATTACTGAAGATGCTGCAGCTCGTGCCAATAAGGTGTTAGCTTTTGATGGAAGCGGTGAGTTTCAAGTTGCACAGGAATTAGGTGTATTTAGAGGTGATTGGGCAGCAGGTGTTACTTATAACAAACGAGACTTAGTTAGAGATAGTGGTAATTACAACGTATATATATGCATAGGCAACCATACTTCTAGTGGTGCTTTACCTGTAAAAACAAATGCAGATATAGCAAACTGGACATTAATAGTAGATGCTGAGTATGCAGGTCAACAAGCAACTAATGCAGCAGCATCTGCTGTACTAGCTCAAACAGCAGAACAGAATGCTGAACAAGCAAAAGTTCTTGCTATACAAGCAAAAGATGCAGCAGCACAAACAGAAGCTACTGTTATAGCTGCACGAAATGCAGCACAAGCAGCAGCATCAGGTGCTCAACAAAGTGAGACAGATGCACAAACTGCTGAAGCAGCAGCAGTTGTTGCAAAAGATCAAGCCGTTGCAGCAGCAGCCAGTGCCATCGCTTCCTCTGGAGGTGGTGCTGTAAAAGTTACTGTTAACGACAATCAGGCTGACACTTTGTCTAACAAAATTGTCCCTGGTATTGGAGTTTCAACTCGTGTCACCAATGCAGGTGGTAACGAAAAACTTGAGGTCAACTCAGACGCAATCATTTACGCCATCGCACTAGGTTAAAGGAGTAAAAACTAATGGCAAAAAAAATTATCCATAGATATGTTTTTGACGCATCAGCCAAAACCGTATTGATCAATGAAGTAATTGCACAGAAACGTCTGTTGACAATTACCAACGTAACTAAAAACGAAATCATATATGCTTTTCCTGATTCAGTAAGAGGTGCAGCTTCGTATGTAATAGATACAGCAGCTAAAACAACAACGATTACATTAGATTTTGATACAACATCACACGCTGACACTGACGAATTACAGATATTTATAGAAAAAGATAGTACAGAAATGCGTCCAGACAAGACGTACACTGACCCAGTATCTAAATTTCGTGTATCACAACCTGAGAACTTAATTGATACCGACTTTGAATATGGATTGCAATCTACTAAATGGGAAACATTAGAACTAATAAGAAATATTCCTACATTCTTTAGCCGTCATGGTGACCAAGATTTGGAAGTATCAGAAATGACTTCTACAAAAGATAGTAATTTAGTAAGAGTTACTACTGCAGATCAGCATGGATTAGTACAAGGTAACCCAATATTTGTAATAGGTAGTAGAACTAATCAAGCTAATGGTGGATTTGTTGTAACTAAAGTTATAGATGACAACACATTTGTATTTAACGCAAAGGCAAACATACCAACAACAGGTTCTATAAAAGATACATACACACAGATTTTCTTAGCATCTATTTATCAAGGTACAGAATTTAAATTAGAAAACGTCAATGGTATTACTACTGATAATGCTAGTCCATCTAAATTAACAGTATCTACAGAGTATCCATTAGGACTTAATGAAGGAACTTCATTCTTTTTAGTTAACTCAGTTGGACAAAAAGTTGTGCCATTTACAGCAGGTGCACCTAATGTTGTACACGAAAATTTTCTTAACCGAGGTAAATCAACACAGGTTAATGTATTTACAAATGAAACTGGTCATAGATGGACAGTTGGTGCAGTTGATGAACATAACTGGATACCAAAGCATTCACCTGCTGACGGACTAAATGTAAAATTTTTCATATCTACTTCAGACGCATCAAAAAGAACAATAACTTTAAACACCGCAGGTGGTGTAGAAACAATAACCTTTAATGATGGACCACATGGTTTTAGTGATAATGACTATGTTGTCTACCTACACGGTTGTAACAATGGTGCTATGGGTGGTCTTACAGATACAAGACCATATTATGTAAGAGTTGTAGACGCCAACACAATTTATCTTGTAACTAGTTCGGGTTCCAATTCACGAGTTAACTTGTCAAGTTATGGATCATGGGGTCAGGTAGCTAAGTCTTGTTTTGTTACTGCATTTAATCCAGTTCAAATTTATACAGGATCTTCAGATGAAAAAGTAAGATTTGATAGTGTTATTCCTTTAGTTGGCAGTGATCCTAATCAAGCGTTTATGACCTTCTATTCATACGTTGGTATAAACAGTACAAGTTACTACACAAATAACAGTGAATATCTAGATAGATGGACTCAAAACTCTTACCAAGTACATTACCCAAGAAATGTTCAAGTCATAAATGGTGAGACTCATATGCAGTTTGCACGGACACCTAATGCTGCTGCTATCAATATGAGTCGAGGAACTCACACTGGTGCAATCGTTTTAATGGACCCCAATCCATATAAAAATACTGTTTATTTTGCAGATCATGGATTACAAACTGGTGATGTTATATATCTGCAATCAACATCTGGCAGTATGCCTGCAGGTTTAGCAAGAAATTATTATCATAATGTCTATGTTGTCGATAAAGATAGATTCCAATTCTCTCAATACAATCGAAATGACATACAAAATATTTATGGTTTAGGTTCTGTTTCTGCAACTTTATCTTATACAGGTTGGTCAGCAGTAGATGGTGCAGACTTTATTGATTGTACACAAACAATTACACCTGCTCCTACAACTACAACTTTTGCAGTGACAGTAGCCACTGGGCAGGGTGGTGCAAATAAATTTTATATAGATGGTGTTGAAGCACCCACAGGTGCAGACGAACTTGTTTTGGTTGAGGGCAATACTTATGAGTTTGATCAAAGTGATGTGTCAAACACTACTCATCCTTTACGTTTTTATACAGCAGCAGATAAGACAGGTGGAGAATACACAACAGGAGTTACCGTCAGTGGTACACCAGGAACTGATGGAATGACAACAATTGTTGTACCAGTAGGAGCACCAACTCTTTTCTATCAATGTTCTGCACACGCAAATATGGGAGCACAAGCCACAACCCCTGTACCTTCAACACAAGATGTTGGTCATGGTTTAACAGATGGTGATGCTGTCGTATATACAGATGAAGGCAACACAGCAATAAATGGTTTAACTAATTCACAAACATATTATGTTGCTAACGCAACTGAATTTAAGCTACAACTATCAACCTCACCAACTGGATATACAGGGCCTGACTTTACATTTGCTAACAGGATGAGTTCTGGAAGTACTACTACAGGTCGCATACAAGGCTATTGGTATATTTGGAAAAATAATCATGGTCTTGTTACAGGTGACCGTGTTCAATACACATCCAACACACCAGTTCCTGGTCTTAGAAATGGAGCGTTTTATTACATAAGAAAAATTGATAACAATAGATTTTATTTCTATAGAACATTAGCAGGAGCACAAAGTAGTGCATCATGGCCTGATCGTATCTTGATGACTTATCCAGTGTCAGGTACAAGTCGTGTAAGAAAAACAGACATTATTGATTTAACTGGTGCAGGTTCAGGTAATCAGAAATTAACTGCAAGTATTGATGGTGCATCTGATGCAGTTTATAACCTTACAAAAATTGTTGATGATAGAACATTTGAGATGAATGCTACATCACAAATACCACCAAGAGCTATTGCATTTGCTCCAGAAACAGCCGTTTGGGTAGAGCAAGACGCATTTAGAATACCTGATCATTTCTTCCGCACAGGTTATAGCGTGACGTTGTCAGCAGGTTCTACAGTTGTTGGAGGATTAACTGACAATACTGTTTACTACGTTATTCGTATATCACAAAACTGGATTAAATTAGCAGCTACTGAACAAGATGCTTTGGACGGTACACCAATTACTATTACTTCTAAGGGTGTTGGACAGCATACTTTAAATACTCCAAACATTATTGGTGAGGTTCTTGGTCAAGGTACTGCAACACTTGATTTAGATAAAACAATTATTGAAGGACAAGGCACAAACTTTACTTCATTCTTTAAAACTGGAGATGACGTTACTTTATACAAACCAGAAACATTTGATGAAAAAACTATATCAAGTATAAATACAGGTAATAATAGATTTACTACTTCAACTAACCACGGATACACAACAGAAGATGCGGTTATATTTGAAGCTACCTCTTCACCTACAGGAGTTACAAGCGGATTTATTTATTACGTTAGGGTGCATGATAATAACGAAGTTTATCTTGCCCCAACTGCTGCGGATGCCACAGCAAACACAAACATAATATCCATAAGTGGATCAATCACAGGTGGTAAATTTAAAAAGATACTAACTATTGGAGACACTGTTGTTCAAAATGTTTTATCTGTATTGTCACCAACCAAAATGCAGATAGAAGTTCCTGGTGAAGAAACTTTAGCTGACGTTAAATACTCTGTTGCATCTTCACTTATTCTACGAGCTGACGGTTTTGCATTACATAGACCATACGATGGTGGTGTTGAACTAATACCAAGTACTAATCCTGATTCTCAGATGATTAGACAGACTCGTAAATATTTTAGATATCAATCTGGTAAAGGTATACAGGTTTCATTTGCTGTTAACTTTAGTCCTACAACACAAATAGAACGTATTGAATATGGAGGGACAGGAACTCAGGCTAGAGTATATACAAAATTCCCACACAGATTAACTGTAGGTTTAAACATAACAATCAAAGATGTAGACAAGATTAATGGCGTAGATTATTTCAATGGAGTTAAAACTGTATCAACTATATATGACGATTACAGTTTCCATATAACATTAGGTTCTACTCCAACATCGATTGTAAGTACAGGTGGTTATGGTTTCTATCATGTAAATGCATGGAACAATAGTGAACTACGTTGTGGTTTATTCGATGATCAAAACGGAATGTTCTACGAGTTTGACGGACAGAACCTAAAATGTTGCAGACGTAAATCTATAAAACAAATAGCAGGTACAATGACCGTTACCTTTGGTGCAGGTATTGTACAAGGATTAAATACTAAATTTGTTTCTCAATGTAATGTTGATGAATACATAGTATTAAAAGGTCAATCGTATCAAATAGCAAAAATAGATAGCGATACAGTAATGTACATTACGCCTTCTTATAGAGGTACAACACAAAGTGGTGTAGTTGGTACTATCACTGAAACTATAAAAGTAAACCAAGCAGATTGGAATATAGATACTGCTGATGGAACAGGTCCTACAGGATATGTCTTAGACCTCAATACAATACAGATGGCCTACATCGATTACTCTTGGTACGGTGCAGGTAAAATTAGATTTGGATTTAAAGATCAAGATGGTGACGTTCAATATGTACACGCATTTATACACAACAACTTAGAAACAGAAGCATATATGAGATCAGGTAATATGCCTGCTCGTTATGACATACAAAACAGAGGTACACCAACTTACGTACCTGCCTTGGCTCACTGGGGTACATCTGTAATTATGGATGGTAGGTTTGACAATGACAAAGCATACGTCTTTACTGCGTCATCTAATGACGTTGCTGTTACAGGTACTGCATCAGTCAGCGTTACAGGTAGAGTTGTATCTCGTGATTACTACCACTCAGTTATAGACAATAGATGGAGAAGGATTGGTTATGCTTTAGAAATTACTCCAAGTTCTCTATTCAACCAGTTTACAAGTGGTATGACTATAACTGGAGCTAACCTAGATTCAAACACTAGAATCCGCAACCCACTAGATTCACGAGTAACACCTTATGCTCCATATGTTCCTGAGATACTATCAGTTCCAAACTATGACTATAACGGTAGATCAGTTAGAAACTTACTAGTACTTGACCGTAGACCTACAGGTACAGCAGGTTCTAACAGCTCATATACAGTAACCTTATCTAGTGCATCAACACCTGTTGTTTATGACATACCACTTATTAGTATTAGACTTGCACCATCTGTAGACACAGGTACTATTGGTCGTCTTGGTGAGCGTGAGATTATTAACCGAATGCAGTTACTACTTAACTCTGTTGGTATCTTGACTACTCATACTATTGAAGTTGTATTGAGACTAAACGGTGCGATAGATAACGCAAGTTGGCAGGGAGTAGAAAGTCCTTCACTATCACAACTTATCTATCATGGTACAGGTGACAGCATAGATGGTGGAGTAAACCTATTTAAGTTCCGTGCACCAGGAACATCAGGTTCCTCTAATAGAACACAAGCAGTTACAGAGCAAACACTAGGTGAGGTTGCATCTCTTGGTAATAGCATCATGGGTGGTGACAACACATTCCCAGATGGACCTGACATACTTACAGTAGTTGCAAGACTTACTGAAGATCCAAGTACAGTAACAACATCTAACCCATTAATAATTAACTCAAGAATATCTTGGTCAGAATCTCAGGCATAAATGGAAATTGAATTACCTGATCTGCCTGATTCAAGTGATTTAAATTTAACTATACCTAATACCGAATTTGTTTTTCCAATTGCGGAAGTCCCATATCTAGATCCAAGTCTTCTACCTTCTCTGGAACAGGTACAGGGGGGACTTCAAAATCAGGAATCTTTGTCTTCTGAAGGTGATAAAGAAAAGTCAACGGAGGAAGTACAACCAATAACACCACCGCAAGGACTGAACAACCTGCCAACCACCAAAGAAACTTTATCAACTGAAGAACCTGTAGCTACTTTCAATATACCATTTTTCGGTGAGATGCCTATACCTGCCCCAGAAGTAGTAGCATCAAGTGTCATCAGTGCAGGTGCTGCATCCATTGTGACCGTTACAGGTTCAATTGCAATGCAAGCCGTGGTTGCACAAATCAAAAAAATATTTAAAAAGATATTTACTAAGGTTCTAAAGAAGGAGATTGCGAATCGTCAAAAAGATCAGAGTTAGCCTTGACATAAGCTTTGATGTTTATAACATCAGCACATAGGAATGCGTATTCCGACTTAGGATTTATCATGTAGCCCGATGCGTGGAGTTGTTGACATTTTAAAATCCGTACCAAATTTTTATCGTATATATTTTTTTCTAGTTCTTCTTTGGCTAGTTTTAGCTTTACGGCTGCTAAGTCTGAGCAAGTTTGATTATCACTTCCTAGTGGTATCATCCAACTTAACTGCACTCCCCACCCTTGGTTAATAGTATAAGTAGGATTTTCTGCGTAAGGATTTTCTGCTTCGTTGCCTGTATAAAATGGAGTGACTGCCATTGTGGGCTGACTACAAACTAAACCTCCAAACTGTTGTTTGCCTGTCATCCCATTATTAATATTCATATTCTGATTGATAATACTAGAATTACCTACCGCATTTGGTTGGGCTATAACATCTGTATTACCTTCTGCCAGTACTGGATTACTGACTAAACACACTAAGAGAAGTGATAACTGAGGTCGTAGTGATATCATCCGTTTGAGTTATCTGCTCGGTTAAAGTTGAAGCTGCTCGTGTTGTAGTAGTCAATGACCAATCAGCAGTATTATCTGTTGGTGTAAAGATAGCGTCTGCAGCTTCTATGCCACCACTAGTTGCTGACGTTACAGTGATGTTTGAACCTTCCCAAGAATTTAGGGCCGACCCATATTTCTCAGTAACTATGGTGCGATCTATTGTCTGAGTAATATTCTCAGTTTTATTACTAGATCCTGTAGTCCAAGCAGGCTGTACTCCATTGGCATAAGCAGATACTGGTAATGCAAGTACAACTAATAAGAGAAATTTTTTCATGTTACTTTTTTGTCTCTTTGTTTATTGTAGGCGATTGTGTAGTTTGATTATTGTTACCCTTCTTACCAATACTCAATCCCAAACTAGCAGTTGATGCACTGAAGATACTAGCTATAAAGGTCGGATCAAAATCCACAATCTTTTTACCACTTGGTGGTTCCCAATATGAAAGTGTTAATAAAGCTGCAGACCATATCAAGATAGCAACCTTAACAATAGTCTCAACTTTGTTTTCTTTATCGTCTTCCATAATAGGTTTTATTAGTCATACTATACATAATCATAAGTTAAGGCAATGCCTGAGATTTACGCAGCATTAATAGGTGCATCAGTTACTGCAATAGTAGTGATGATATCTAACATGAGTAATAAAAGAGAAAGAGATATAAGAGACATATACTTTAGGCTAAACAAGTTGTCTGAAGCGGTAAGCAGAATAGAAGGCAAGATACAATAACGTGTGCTATGTTTGGAAAAACAAACAAACTATGTACAAGATTCTTAAGCCAATAATTTTACGCTTCCTTTCAACGACTGCTGCGAAGAGACTTGTGGTGGAGCTCTGTCGGGTCTTCGTTAAGCAGACCTCGAATACCGTGGACGATAAGTTAGTTGATTTGCTTGAGCAAAATTTGTTCCCCAAATTGAACTGATGGACAAGGGTAAATTTCTCAACATCGAAATTGAAGAGCCACCTGTAGAGTTGCAGCTATCGGTTGAGATGCGAGTCAGAGAAATTTTAAAAAGTGATGATGTAATAGGGGTTAAAAAATATTGCACTCATTTGATAAGACATCAGATGAAACAAGATGTATTCTTAGCAAGTTTGTTAGGCAGAATAATAGAATTAGAAGCAGCACTTGATAAAAAATACAGAGCAGATGAGTTAAATACTATGGACAAAATAAAAAAGTTCTTTCATAATTAAAAAAAAAGTAATTATTATGCCTAAGAAATCTTACGGTAAACCCAAGCCACCAAAGAAATAAAGCAGTGGTGTGGCTTGGTAGGTTCTAGTTCTCCCCAATTCTAGAGCCTAGCCCCAGAGTGATAAAGGTTCGTGTCATTCTGGGGCTATCCTAAAATGGCATCTCGTCTGAAGGTACTTTATTAAAGCTTTGTAAATCATCATTACCTTTATACGTTGGTGTATTAGGGTTTGGTTTTCCTGGTTGGTAATTATTATCGGCATCAAAAATAGTAACCATTACTGCTGATGGATTTGGTTTGTTACCGAAGTCGGGTAAGCCTGCTAGGTTAACCCATCTGTCTATAAGCATATATTGTTTA
>CETF01063941.1_pt1 | contig 13854 bp, 8 predicted proteins | sample 326991 | NCBI WGS metagenome assembly CETF01 (sample SAMEA2622331, study PRJEB7988) | marine metagenome | biome: marine biome (ENVO:00000447); feature: surface water layer (ENVO:00002042); material: "saline water (ENVO:00002010), including plankton (ENVO:xxxxxxxx)" | depth 5 m | reverse complement strand
AACCAGTTTGAGCAACATTTGTTTTAGTCGCTGAAGCCTGACTTGAATATTCTCCATCAATGTATAGTTTTCCTTTGTAGTCACTGTCTGCATGGTTTAAAACTATGGCATAATGGTGCCAATCTGTATTTGAAGTGCCAAGACCAGTTGGCAATGTTAAAATAAAATCGTTTGATGCGACGGCATTGTTGTAGTAAACAAAAAGATTGCTTGTAAGTGCCGACGATATCATGTAAGCACCAAAACTAGCGGAGCGATTCACTGTGTCGCGAATGTCAAAAATAGCCTGTGAGCCAGTAGGGTTAGTACCCTTTTTTAACCAAAATTCTACAGTGAAGCCAGTTGTAAAATCTAATCTAAAACTTTGTTGTTGCTTTGATCCAGTGTCAAATATTTGATTTTTTTGATATCCAAATGCAGTTATAAACTCTGGAGTGTCGGACTGGACGAAGAAGGAGTCTGACTCGCCAGTCGAAGTACCCCAGCCATCAGGTGAAAAAACAGCGAATCCAGTTGACTTTGGATAGTCCACATCTAGAATATGCCTCTCTAACTGTGTCAGATCGTTTCTAAACTCTATTTTTTCTTTATTGGACCCATCATATGGGTATTGAGAATAAATGCGGTTAATCGCATCCTCATAGTATTTCTTAGCAGATCCATACTTTACAAAACTACTAGCACTAGCATAATTTAAATCTGGCTGAATTAAAGAATCTTCAATTCTTATTTGTTTTATTTCTTCAGAGGATTCAACATCCTCTCTGAATTCGTCAAGGCTTTTCTTGTGCCCCCCTCTGAATTCTGTGGACTGTGACTTCTGTTTTGAGAAAAGGTCTTTAATCGCCATCACTTACCCTAAACTTAAATTTAGCTCTCTGCTCTGTGTATTCACCTGCTAAATTAAATAGGAAGCTTAATTGATATTCGTAACCACTTTGCAGCATGCTCATGTCTAAATCAAAATAGTTTCCTGACACATCATATGAGAGTTGAGTATATGCCTCTGTTCCACTGCCAGAGCCATAAGAGATAACTTCAAAGTTATCAACAACTCTATTAAGTTTGTAATATGCTTTTTCGATTGGAGTTGTTTCGACTTGACTTTGTGCCACCGTGTAAAAATTTGGATTCCAATCTTTTGGTCTCACATATAATCTAAAGTTCGCAACTTCGTCAGTGCTATAGGTTGTTTTTAAGTTAGTGATGTTTGTTACCCAGTCTTTTATTGGGTATGCAGTTGCACTATCTAGGGGTTTAACAGAAATGGCAGAGCCTGTAAAGAATTCTGTGCCAGAACCATCATGCCAAACAGGGTAAACTGATGTCACTGATGAAGAGTCAAAAGCTAAACTAGCACTATATATGCCTGTTTCAACTCGTCCGCCAACAGCCGAGGTGTCACCGACTGTGGCAACATCACCCCCAACTGGCAGTGCTAATGGCGAGCCGATAGGGGCTGTTGAACCTGAGTATAGGCTAACCCTAATAGCCCCTGCTCCAATACCGGGGACATCAACCAACTGCCCTCTAATATAATTGTACATAAAAATTGTATTAAGATTGTCGGCGGCTGGGGCACGAGAACTACTTAAGAAAAAGTTTGAACTATCGTCAGCCACAACATCACTAAATCTTGCTTCTAGTGTGGGTCTTCTATGAAAAAACTCGCTTTGTCTGGCAAAGAACTTTTTAGTGTAATAGGATTCATCTGCTGTTTCTTGACTAGATGTCAGAAAGACTCCAAACCCATAACTTCCTGTATTACCAATCAACCATTCTTCAACGATTGTAGTTACATCAACTAATAAATCCTCTGTACCTTTATCAAAAGCCTTTGAAGTATGCATAGGTGGAGTTGCACTAGAGCCAGTTAAAAAGTCGCCACCTTGGTGTGTCCAACTAGTTGTTGAATTTGCTTTGAGCCAATTTGATTCACCTAGATCAGTGTAGTTGTTCATGTCTAAGCCGGTGCCTTCATTCCACGACTGTGAAATAGCTGCAACAGTTAGAGTGAAATCTCTTGGTGTAGATTCAACATGTTCGGCATCATACATGCGAAGAAAAAAGTCTACGGACCCTGATGCTGGGATTGTGCCTGCTGTTCTAGCTGATGCGATAGCAGTTGTATCAAACTCTACTAAAGTTCTAGCCAATTCACTTGAGGCAGAGGACTCTTGTCCATAAATACTAAAAACCTCTAAAATATCAGAGGCACCCATGTTTGATCCAGTGGCACGGGTTGTAAGACCTTCTTTGAATGCATTTGAGATGGTGTTATCTTTTACAGCGAAGAATCTTTTGATTGCCATTATCTAATTTCTCCAACAATATCTGAATTTAAATCTTTAATTTCAAAAATTAAATTCTCTGGTATTCTAACTAGTCTACCATCTGAAGATGTGTTGGCATCAATCTCGTACTGAACAGTGCTATAGCCCGCACCAAATTTTCTTACAATTTGAACATTTCTTGTATCTACAACACCGTCAACTTCATTAAGGGTGGAAAAGATATCTGAGATGTAAATTGGCTCGCCAATCTCAAATTTTGTGGTAAACTTAGCCTTAAGTTCATCGATTGCATCATTTAATACAATTGTAAAATCTTTCTCTAATTCACCGATTAATTCAAAATTAATACCGATGTTAACGATACCAGCATCTAAAATATCAATTGAATCGTTAATCATCTTGTATTCATTGATCCAAACTTTTAAATTTTGTTTTAAAGCTGTAGAAGCATTGATTAGATTGCTGTCACTATCCTGAGCAATGACATATAAGTTTAGATTTCTTTTCGAACTATTAGTGTCTTGAGCGATATTCGCTCTTGTTATAGAACCAAATTTAGCTGGCATTCTATAAATTATTGCTAAATAATCTTGTTTGGTGACGGCACGGTTTTGTGCTGCATAGTTGTCAATAGCACGGACCTTGATCTCATCTGCTGATGGTGCAGCAATATTACCAACAATCGGTTCTTCATTTTCAACTTCAAAGGCTGATATTTGTTGGATTGCATTTGAATTTGCAACATCGCTTTGTCTAAATTCCACTATTGGACTAACAACACTGCTAACAGAATTAACGGCAGCATTAACAGTTGATGATGTGTTTCTTCTATACCTTACTGTTAAAGTGGTGTTTATTGGCACAATGCCAAGTTTTTCAGTTTTTAGTATTTGAGAAGGATCAAAACTATCGTCTGAAAAGAACTGGCGACCATTTAATTGCAAAGTTGCAGATGTTGGATCTGGAAAGCTTTTGTTTTCTATCTCTGTTTCAGAGCCAAAGCCAAATTGCATAAATGTTTCACCATCTGTTGTTTGTTCAACAACAAATCTTCTTGGGACATACATGTTTCTGAGTATGTATGGGACTTTTTCTGAATCTGTCCCTAAATTTCTTATTGATCGAAATATTGTATTTTGTGATAAATAATTGACTTCAAAAAATTCGTTTCCATCTGAATCTGTGACACTTAAAACTTCTGAAATGTTGTCATCATCAATTTGTAATTTTAAAAATCTTTCAAATGCACCAACAACTATAGTGGTTTCAGAAATTTCTCCAGAAACAATTGTCCCGTAAGCCTTGTATGCAAAACTTGTGGGGGTGCCGTTAGTGTCTACTGCTGCAACTTTAATCTGTGTATTTGCATCTGCAAAATTTACATCGTCTGCTAAAGTGTAGGCAGCACCGTTATCCGCAGCCAATAGAGTACCAGCTTTTAAAATTGGTACAAGGTCGGTATTTGGTCCAGACCCTGCATCATTTGCTGGAACTGAAACAAAGAAAGCTGCCTCACCGGTAGCTACTGGTGTTGTGTTAAATTTAAAGCCCAATTGTTTAGCTATTTTAAAAATGCTATCCTCTAGGATGGCTGAATCCATTAAGGTTTCATTTGTCTGAAAGTCAACATAAAATGACATTATATCGCCAACATAAGCGATCATATCGATCATCATGGAACCAAAGGAGGCATCATTAAAGTCTTTAAATGTGTTTGGATAATAAACTTTTGCATAGTTTATCAAATCTTGTTTGATAGAGTTAAAATCTCTATTGGTGTAATTGATTGGCGGTTTGACCGTTGGCATTGTTATGTTTCTCCATTTAGATTGAGAAGGATTGAATCACTGAAGTTTAATGGGCTAATATAGTAATTTATAGCTATGCTAACTAAATTTGAGTCAATTTGTGAGTCATCAAAGTTAATTTTTTTAATTTTAATAAATGGCATGTATGTTTTTGCCTGTTGCAATACTCTTGCTCTAAACTTATCTTTTATATCTAAAGTATAATTTTCAAAAAGCAATCCTGATGCTCCACAACCAAAGTTTGGATCCATGATTCTTTCACCCGGTGTGGTTAAGACTAAATTTTTAAAATTTTGTCTAACTGCACTAGCCAAGTCTTTGTTGAGCCCATATGCACCGTCTTCCTTGGTGACTCTCAGGGGCAGTTTAACAGAAATTCCTATCGCCATTTTTAACTTTCCTCGTTAAAATTAATTAGGCTCTTAAGACTTTTATCTAAAACATTGTTCGTTTCAAAAATAGGAAACTCATCACCGTTTTTCTCATAAAAAACAAAAGGGCTCAATAATAAATACTTTCTAAAAACATTCGCAAGGAAAACAGTGTCAAAAAACGAGTCCTTGTTAGGAAATTTGTATTTTGACTGTGGGAAGTTGTTTACCGGGATGATTCCTCCAACATACTCGTCCATTACATTCGAAAAATTTTCTTTTAGTGAAGTCTGTGCTTCAACAACTACTTCAGACTCTTGTTTGGTTATAAAATCGTAATTGCTATTTTTTGTAAAAAGCGAAGATATTAGATATTCCTCGTATACATTGTCCTCTTTAAGTTTTCTAACAAATTTTGAAAATAAAATATTTTTAATCGCCTCTCTAATTTTCACAGGTACAATTTCATTTTTTACAAAATTAAGAAGACTTGGTGTAAAAGTAAAGTAAGCCACCAAAAATACATTTATCTTTTGTCTAAGAATCTCTGAGGCATTCTCCTGTACATATTGACTGTATCCTATCATGGCTGTTCCTTTAAATTTTTAATTATTTTTTGCATCTTAAACATGTTATTGGTGTAATATTCAGAATCTGCGGTTGAATCATCTAGAGTGCTTTCTAACCTTGCAGCTACTTTTGCAGCGACAATTTCACCAGACTCAGAATAGTCTTTCAACAGACCGCGCAAAAATGTAGTTTGTTTGATATCAAAGGAATCCCTCACTATTAAAAATAATCCTGTAGCTAAGACCGATGAGGCGAAGTTTAAAGTTTGGGGGGCATCAGTTCCTATCAATTTTGAAGGTGAAAATTTAGGCTCACTTAACACAGTTTCTTGCTGTGATATCCCTGTTTTTTCTGTATAGGACCCTAGTGTACTTAACACGATGTCTATCTTGTCACCTTTTGATACTAAGTCTATCCTGTCCTCATTTATAGGATTGCCGGATCCATCAACGGCTGGAAAGCTTGATAAATCGGCGGCTCCTATTCCAGTGATGTATCCGTTAGCAATTCTCTTTACATCAAGGAGCGAAAGGGATGTATTGAACCCCTTGTCTTTAGCTCCTGGGGCATCAGTCAAATTTGCTAGTACTGTTGCACCTTCGGGTGACACCAGTCTACAACCTGCCAATTTTGTAATAATTTTTTGATAATCATTTTGCCTATCAGTTTCACTAGATGATCCTGTCAATGTTTTTATGAATTCCGAAAAAAGACTTGGCGACTGTTTCTTGAAAAATCCAATTTTGGTACCATCATTATTTAAAAAGAATTTGTATTGTTTATCAAAAGTTAAAAATGGATTGTTATAGTCTGTAGCTAATTTTGATACATTAAGCGAAGTGACATTGGCGGGCAATGTTTTAAATCCAGAAACACCTTGAACAATAAGAGATGGCAAAGAATTATTTGCTTCTATTAAATTTTCTGTATTTTGTATAAGCTCTTTTTTGTCCTGGTCGTTTAAAAGATCGGCTGATGAATTGGTAATATTCTCGTACACTGAATTAATATCATTGCAAGCTTTGTTTATAGAATCCACTAAAGAATTAATTTTATCTAATATAGTTTCCTCTTTATTTGCGGAAGTCAGAATAAAATCATCAAACAAAGTTCTTTCTGGTGTATCTGGAGATGTTAAATTGACAAAACAAGGGTTTGTACGGCGAGACAAGGGTGATAATACCACTTGCGATACAACGGTGTTGCTTAGAAATTGATTCAAAAATACAAACAATGTTATTAAATTTGTTTCATTTTTCATCTCATTTTTTGTTGCACTTGTTATATCAGGTAAATCATCAGCTATGATTTGATTTAGTTTGGCGACATCGCTCGTTACGACACCCTGCAACAAATTTTGAAATTCTGGTACTGTTAGATTATCACCTAATAGTGTTAAATACTCTTCAATAATTTGTGACTTGTTGATTGAAGCCTTGTCATTTGCTAGTGTGGTGTATATTTCCACAGCACCATTTAATATGCTCTGTAAAGATTCGACACTACTTCTTTTCAACATTGCGATTAAATCAATTGATATCAATTGTTCAGATTGTTGTGAAACAAGCGGATTTGATCCAATAGAGTTAAGAGAATCGATTTGACCGCCTAAAATGTCTTTAGCAGCATCGATACCGCCAGTTAACTGATCGTCTATAAATTCTTGGGCACCTGCAAAAGTTTTTTGTGATAGGTCCTGTATTCCGTTAACAATTGTCGATAAGATACTAGAAATGGCTTGAAGTGCTATTTTTTGTGCTTCCTCTTCTAGCCTATCTCTGATTGCTGATTGAAAATCTAATACAAAAAGATAGTCGATTTTATCGCCTATACCAATTAATTCTTTGAGATCTTTTTCAATAAAATTTTTAATATCTTCAAATGCTTTTTTGTAGCCTTTGACAGAATCTATTGCCTGTAACACATCGGGTCCTAAATCCTCAATGCATGCATTTGCAATTTTTGCTACCCCATTTGCCACATCTGAAGCTAATTTGTCCGCTCCGTTAGAAAGCACTTTGTCTGCATCGCTAGCACTTATTTTTTCTAGGCTGTTGATTGTTTGCTGTATGCCACTTAAATTATTCTGAAGATCTTTTGCCAACAATTCTGACCAGTCAAATTTAGTAAGAATTTTGTTGTATATCTGATCTAAATCGCCAGAGTTGATTATTGATGATAAATCTTTAAGGGTCGGATCATTTGTTGTCGCTGCTGCAACAATAGATATCTGTTTTTGTGCTTCAAATAATAATTTTTCTTTCGTATTGTAAAAATATTCGTCGCGGGGCTGTTCAATCTGTTTTATAAGATCAGCCTCTGATACAGATGAAACTATCTTATTACCAATATTGGTTAATTTTCTTGTAAGTCTTTTAGCAGTCTCAAGCTTTTGGTTTATGTTTGCTAATTCATCATCTGCAATGTCTAGAAATGACGGTTTTATCTGTACTCTGGGGAAGTGGTACCTTAGTAAAAACTCATCAATTGATTTTGGTATTGCATTCACTTCCTCGTATGTTTTGTTACCGAGTAAAAACTGTATGTCCGATATGTCTTTTTGCAATCCAGCAGAATTAAAGCTTGGGTTTGTCCCTGCTGACTCTATTAAAATTATTTCATTAGAAAAATAAAAGAATCCGTTGATCACAGAATTAATTAAGGTGAAGGGATATTTCGTAGCTGCAACTAGAGTATTCTGATAGTGTTGGTTTGTTATAACATAACTCCCAAAATCCCCTCTATCATACTCTATATTTTTTGAATTTATTAGTTTATCTTCAAAAAATTCTGTTATGAAAACCAAGTCTCCATCAATGCCGCTGCTAATTTCACCGGGGTCTGGTAGAGAATTGTTTACCTGTTTGCTAATAGAAAATATTGGATCCAATTCACTTAATGGTGCTGGCTCAAGACTAAATTCAAACGGAACAGAGTTTTTTTGTTGGGGTGGTGCAGGGGTCACCTCTACATTATAGAAGTTTTCTCTATTATTTGATACAATCGCTAATAACTGATATGATGTGTCATAATAAAAAGATATGTCTTCTGTTATTCTTGCTGGATTGTAATTTAAAAATATATCACTCCTAAGTCTTGCTTTTCGATATTCATTCAATAAAAAACGATACTCGTTAATTAATGATTTGGAGATTGCCTCTAGGTTGAGGTCATATCTTGTTGAAAAAATAGAATCTATTGATTGTTTGTCTAAGCCCTCAGATGTGTAAAACTGTCGAGTTGCTTCAAGACTCTCCGAGTCCTTATCTATAAAAATCGCTGGTAATGATTCAAGTGCTGGCTGATATATTTCAAGAATAGGCGACAGTTTTTCAATCTGGTCTTGAATCACAACATCCGTTGGAATAGACCCTGCGGTGTTGAAAGTTATAACTAAATTTTTCTGTTTATTAAGTTCATCTTTTACATTGCCAATTTGGCTTGTAGGGACATCAGGATTTCTTTTTCCCAATATTAATGATGCATAATCAAATGCAATGCAAAATCTTACTATTGATTTTCCGCCTTTAGAAACTTTAACATCTTCTACTATATCAATGTTTGTTTTGCCATTATGTGTTATCTTTTTAACTCTAGATGGCAACACTGATTCAAAGAGGTCCCTATCAAACAATGCTGAGATGTCTTCATAAATTTTCTCTTTAATCTGCGACATTCTCTCCGAATTAACAAAGTTGGAAAGGTTGTCTATTCCACCAACCTCAAAAACCGAACATACAACAGGGTATCCTGTATTAAATGGAGAACCGGCTCTAGAGACAAAGTGGTTCACAAAATTTTGTCCGTTTAATGATTTTGAAGTTAGGTTGTTAATAACCAATTTGTCCCAGCCAGATATTGATTTATCAACAGCATTTTCCTGTCTTACCCTATCTTCAAGCGAAGTATTTGCTATGTAAGTTGAGTAGTGCCACTTGTAAAAAGCCTGTTTGGTAACACATTCAAAGGTCTCTTGGTCAGTTAAAAATCGTTCTCTTAAAAACTCACTCTCAAACTCAGGATCTGCAAAAGCTGCATTAATAATGCTAAGTTTGGCTTTTAAGTTTGATATATTTTGACCTTTATCTTTTAAAAATTTTAAGGCTAACCTATAGAGTAGATTATTAGAGCTTCCAATACCGGTGCCGGCATCAATGGCTTTGTTTGAAGATCTAAAATCATTTAGCCTCAATGCTTTAACAAAATTTTGATAATCTTCTTTGTTGTCGTCGGGATCTGTCATCGCAACAGTATCATTGATCAAATATCGAGCACTCACAATTGCAAAAGAGTTTTCAAGATTATTAATATCTGCTTTGTTACCATTGCTTACAAAAGGATCTCCTGGTAGTTTTAAGGCTTTAACCAGTGCTTCATCCAAGTTATTTTTAAAATGAGTTTTTGCTCTTGTGTATATTTTTTTTGATAAGCTCATTAATTTACCTTGTTAAATAAACTTCTAATCTTTTTAGGGGAGTTTGATTTTAAATAGTTTTTCTTTAATATATTATAGTTCTTCTCTAGGGACGACAGGCTTGTGTTGATTGTTACATTTTTAGTTATGGATGGAGCCACTGCTGAAGCTAAATTTGTTGACTGGATAGCTGTCCCTGTAACTGGACCTGATGGGGATGAAGCAATTATCTGGTGATTGTGTTTTATGAGTGCTTTTTTTAAATTTTGCATGTCCTTGTTGAGTTCTCTAATCTGTGAATTTGTGTTTGCTATAAATTTAATCAAGTCTTTAAAAAATTCTACTAAGTTTTCCCCTTTGACCATAGATTGCAACTCATAATCTTTTCCCTTGGTCTTGCCGCCAGATATTAAATGAATGGAACCGTACACATTTGGATTTTTTGCACCATTAGCTAAAAGGTACGGTACACCTCCTGCTCGTATTTCTACTAATTCAGAAGCCTTGGTAACAACAATATCAGCCTTGTTAGTAACCAAAGATCTTGCATTATAATCGCCGTGGTTGCTCATTGCGGAGACGATAACAGATGCAGCATCAGTTGGTGTTGGGTGAGCTACTTTAATGGGTTTGCCGGAGTCAGGAGAGCTTGGATTATTGTCGGTTACAAGGTGCCCTAAAGTTCCAGCGGTCATGCTTATTTCAGACTTTGATTGATAGTCTTTATTGTGACCCATTATGATAGCCGCTGGTTTATTTTGGTGTGTTATTGGTGTTATACCAAAGCCTGTCTCATAAGCTGGTCTAGGGTGGCGATCAGCCTCCTCAACTGTTTCATCCCCATCTACCACTTCTACAATATCGTTAATAATCTGACGGCTGTAATACGACAGCCTGTCGCTATTAAAATTAAATATTTGAAATATTTTACTTGTCACTCTACCAACCTCAATAGTTTTTGTGGGACTTGTTGAAATTTTGACTTTAAATCTTTTTTGACAAAATCTAATATGATCTTATCTTTATTTTCTTTATCATAAGCCGCACGATAAATCGTCTTCTCACCTTTTCTTTTAGGCTTTGATACCCACCTTCTAGTTTTCTTAGTCTTTGGTTCTTTAAAACCTAATTCTTTTTTTGGCTCGCGATAATCAACCATATATTCGTAGTGAACATATCCAGTTTTTCTAGATCTTGAATCTCTTAGTAAAGCAGCCCCTGATTTTCCAAATGGATTTTTATTTTGATTTATAAATTTAATCAAGTATACATATAAAATATCATTAGGTATGGCATAAAACAACTGATTTCCCTGTCTTTGTTCTGCTGTTGTTCTAATTGGAATCTTTTTTACAGTGTTAAAGCCTGAAAAGTTTAAGTCATCTGTCAAGTAAACTACAAAATCAATAGCTCTACCAAAAAAGTGGCGACTATTGACATCCACACCCCTTCCAGGTCTTGGATTATTAAATTTCTTAAAAGTATTTAAAGGTAATAATAACACATTTTCTGTTGGAATACCTTCATTTAATGCTATAAATTTTCTAAAAGCTATTGAAAATTTTAATAAATTTTCTGCATTTATGAGAATTTTTTGTAAGTTAGTGCCTCTTTTGCCTTGTGGAATAATTTGTGTTGTTGCATTTGATTTTGACTTATTAGGGGACTCATTTGTTGCCTCTGCTACTAAAGAAATTACCTCAAAAGATTGATTATATGAAAATTTAGCGGTTTCTGAAGGCAAGTCATTAGTAGATTGTGGATAATCTCTAAAAATAGCTTCTCTTAAAAACTCTTTACCGGAGGCATCATTAGCAACTATAGGGTTTTCAAATATTTTTCTTATTTCTTTATTGTCTTGGGTTAAACTTCTTCTAAAGTTTGATGTTAGTGTTCCTCTTACTATTGGTGTGTATGCACTTTGATTGATTGTCCGTTGAAGACGTTCGCATGCATCTAACTCAGTGTTACCGATTGTGACTGGTCTTGGGAGCAGCGATGGATCAGTTTGTATACCTGTTAGCTGTGCTCTTTGTATACTTGCAGCAGTATTTGTCATTAGAAGAGTGTTCGTTGACAGCCCCGCTCTATTTCGTTTGGCATTTGAATATTCCAGTGCGACATTGACATCTTGATTCTTTAATTTAGAATCCTCAGTTTTTCCAAAAATATCAATCGCAGCAATCACATCGTCACCCTCTGTTACAAAATCAAATTTGTATTTAAAAGTGCTTTCTATTGTATTTTTTAAGTATTGTGTTATAATGTTGTTTATGGAGTCGTTTATAGATGAACGATTTTTTATAATAGAGCCGGGACTTTGATTTGCTGGCTCGATTAACTTAAAAGATAAGTACACTGATCTATCTTTCTTTTTAATTTCAGCTTGTGGGCTATCTGTCTGACTTGCAAAATTAAACAAGCCTTTAAGTGCATTTGTTGCAACAGTTACCGGAAAAGATGCTTGGTTGCTGTTGTTGGACAATGCTGATAATGATTCAATATAGCTCTTTATCAACGGGGATCCCACCGATATATCTATCATAAAGGGCAGATATCCCGACTCATTCAAAAGTGCTGAATTCAATTGGTTCAGAGATAACTCTCCGGTGGATGGTGCTGGCAATTTAGTTATTTGTTGTCTTACTTGAGTTGCACCCAAAGAAACAAGCACTCTATTTCTTAAGTTATCTGATGTTAATGTTGAAGTGATTAAATTATTGTAAAATTGTTCATACCCAACTGTAGGATTGTTTGGATTAGCTACACTAGTGCTGCTAATTGCGGAGCCAGAGGCTTGTGTTGCTTGTAATCTAGTACATGCATCCGTGGCATTCCTAAACTGTTTAGCTAAATCTGCTTTTTTGCCAGATGTAGTTTTGATTACTGGGGCAACTTTACCAGTTTGAAGTATTGTAACATCAGTTAGATTTTGTAAATCTCCAAATGAAACTTTAACAATTTCACTTTTTTGTAAACTCAGTGCAGTTTTTGCTGGAATTAAGAATAAATCAGCACTTGTTAAATCATTTGTGGTTGAATCTTCACTAACATATGAATTAAAATAAGAATATAGAGATGGGATATGTAATAATACTATCCTCTCACTAGATTTTGCTGTATTTGTTGTATTGTCATTTCTATCAATTTTATATTCTTCGTTTAAAAACAGATCGCTCATAACTCTTCTGTTTTCTAAAGATGAATCACTTAAAACCTTTACAACAAGTCCATAAAATGTGCTTTTACCAACATTTTCTTGCTTTTCTAAGCTTTTTTTAATTAATTTTTTTAGTACTTCACCGTGTGTGAATTCTCGCATGCCAGCAGATGGATCTGTGGCGGCAGGTGGTCGCGGTAAAACTTGATAATTGTTATTAATTGTTGGTGAAGAACCTGCCATTACTCAACTTTCTCTCCGTCTTCTTGTTCTTTTTTAATCTCTTCGAACAATTTATCTCTTTCAGAGTCTGAAAAGCCAGTAAAAGCATTTGTTTCCGTTTTTTTGAATAGGGATGTTAATTTTACCAATTGTTCATTGGCTCTTTGCATCGTTTCTAAATGTTTAGAAAGCACCATTCCTGCGGATTGATGGTTGGTTTTACCTTGCTGAATATCCGATAAAATCTGTGTTACAAGATAATCAGCCTTATTTCTATCTTCTATAATATTTTGAATCGCTTTTTCTGCTAATTCATCTGGATCTATCATTTAGGATCACCATTTACCCAATCATACTTAAATGCCCTGTAGCGTTTCTTGATGTTACTCAAACTTGCTACAAGTTGCTTAGTGTTTAAACCACTAATCTCTCGTAGATATAGATAAATAGCCTTTTTGTTAAAAATTTCTAAGTTCTCTATGTTGGCGATAAGATCTTCGATGGCTAAAATTGTTCTTTGTTCCGTTTCTTTTAAAGGCATTTGTTTCCAACCATCAATTTCACCGACTAAAGCTGTCCAAAATTCTTGCTTCGCTCGGTCGTCTTCATAGTGATTTTTTGTTACAAACTGTTCATTGTTCATCTGATGGTATACATCATCACAGTTCACCTCCCTTTGAAGCCGTTTTGTATTTTTCTTTACTTTTTGAATAAACCAATTCTTTGTGATCACACTAAAATATGAAAAAGCTTTATAACCTTTCTCTGGATCAAATTTATCCAGAATTGTTGTTAACCAAATTTTACATTCGTCCGCTAAAACCTCATGGTTTGGCAGGTTATTAAATTTATATGTATAGATAATCTTATCAACCATCTCACTAAAAGCAGGCTGGATTAAAGATCCATAAAGCCGGTCTCGCTCAAAACGATCCCTAGTCAATGCATATTGTATGATTGCTTCTTCATGGACTTTTGTAAAATAAAGTCTTTTAGTTCTCTTCCGTCTCTTTCT
>CETF01067705.1_pt1 | contig 13952 bp, 17 predicted proteins | sample 326991 | NCBI WGS metagenome assembly CETF01 (sample SAMEA2622331, study PRJEB7988) | marine metagenome | biome: marine biome (ENVO:00000447); feature: surface water layer (ENVO:00002042); material: "saline water (ENVO:00002010), including plankton (ENVO:xxxxxxxx)" | depth 5 m | reverse complement strand
TTGGTCTAAAACTTTACCAGTAAAAGAAACTGCTGGTTGAACAACATTGGCTAAAACGGCATCAGCAACAGGCCCAGCCACTAGGGTTTCTGCACCTACTTTAGCTCTTTTTTTAATGTTAGAATCGGCTTCTTCAATATCTGTTGGGCCTCCGATTAAGTCTCCTAAAGAGGCAGCATCTTGAGGATTAGTTACAACAAAATCTGCTAGGGCAGCACCTGTAAGACCTGTAATATATTCTAGTATCTTTTGAGGTTTTCCTTTTAACTTATTAAGAATAGGAACTGCTTCTTTTAATTTTTTAGATTGTACTAGTAATTGACCAGCTTTAAATGCTTGTGTTGCTGGTAATCCATATTGAACTAAAACAGAAGAAAGTTCTTGTACTCCAGGTAATGTTTCTCCGACTTTTATTTCTGGAATAGTTTCATCAATTTTTTTAGAAACTTCTTCTTTCCCCATAAGGTCAGAAGGAATCTGTAATAATCCTGATAGAATATCTCTTGCTCCTTTAAATAAAGGAACATTTACATCTAATGTTCTTAGAGCAAATTTCTTTAACGGATCTCCTTGAGTGGCAGCTTTAATATCAATTTCTAATTGCCCACTATCTGGTTTTTGTTGAACAACTTTAGTTGGGCCTAAGAACTTATATTCAAATTCTTCTTTAGATACTTTGTCTGAATAAAACTTATTATACAAACTATCAGATAATTTTTGATCATCTATTTTGTCGTATTGTGGATATTTTTGTCTAAACTGATTAATGTCCATTTATTCAAAAGTTAAACCTAAGGGGTTTTCAAGTTCTAATTGTTGATCATAATCATAAGGTGTAATGCCTAGATCAAAGATACTAGTGGGAAGTCCAGAGTTCGGATTAATTTTATTAAAGAAATTTAAATTGGATTGAGCTCTCTCCTCTGCTCTTTTTCTATACATTTCTAAAAGACTAATCATATTTTGAGGGCTGTTTGAAATTCCTTTTATTTGATCTAAAGCAGCTCTAAAGTCAGCATCAGTAATTCTTCCGTCTGGGTTATTTGCTTTTGCTATAGAGTAAGCAATAGTTGTGTACAAAGATCTTTTTTTGTCACTTTGACCAGCAATCTCTTCTAACAAGTCTTTGTTTTTTCTTAAAAACTCACTTTCACTAATTTGGTCACCATCACTTGATAAAAATGTTAAATTTAATGTTTGGCCTATTGTATTTCTAATATTATCAATAGCTGTAACTGTTGCAGATGGTATATCTGCTGTTAGGGTTTTTGGATCTTTTAAAACATCTACTAATAGATCAATATCTTCTAACAAATTTCCAGTATCTCTTAGTTGAGTTACAATTTCTGTTTCTATTTTTTGACCACCTATCTCACTAGGAGTACCAGATATTTGTACTCTCTTTAATTGAGATCTGGTTTCTATTGGTAATGCAGCAAATTCTTGTGTTGTTAATGTTTGAGTAGTTCCGTCTGGTAGTGAAAAAGTTATAATGTCAGAGGCAGATAATTCTGGTGGTCTAGTTGCTTCATACAAAGTAGTTCCTAGTTCTAATCCTTGTAAGGCTCTAGCCAAGTCAGATTGTTCTTTTTGTTGAATCCCTGCTTGAGCACCAGTACCCGCAGCTAAAAGAACCTCTCCTAATCCAACAGGTCTATCTCTCACTCCCATTAAAGGAAGAACACCTGAGGAAGCACCTAATAGTCCAGCTTGGAGTCTTGTTTGTTGAGGAGATAATAAACTTTGTAATTGCTTTGGATCTGGCATTAGTTGAGGAATTAAACCAGCATATTTTTCATATATGTTGGCCATTAAAAGAATCCTCCTAATAATCCTCCAATACCAGCAGCACCTAGGGTACCTGCTGTGCTTAATCCAGCTAAACTACCTAACTGAGCACCACCTAATGCACCACCTAATAAGTTAGCACCTAAGTTTCTGTAAATAGGTTGTTGTGATACTGTTTGTTGAGATGTCGGAGCACCAATCGATGCTAGGTATTCTCTGAGTTTAGTGTAAGGTTTTTGTTGTTCGAATTGGAATCGTTGCATTGCATCAGCTAATCTAGCTTCTTCCATTGCTTCTCTTTGTTGACCTACTTGTGCTAGTCTGGAAATATCTGCGTAATCTTGTTGTGCCATTTGAGGAGCTAATTGGGCAGCTTGTAATTGTCTTGCACGTTCTTGTTGATATGCTCCACCATAGATTTGAGAGGCAATATCACCCATTCTTCTTCCAGCAGTTTCTGCCATTGCACCCGAACCATAACGACCACCTTTAGCAAACATAGAACCTAATTGACTTTGAACGTCACCAGCAGCTCTTTGGAATGTTTGTTGTAGATAAGGATTGGTAGCGGGATCTAGATATTGACCAGTTAAAATGTTTTGAATTTCTGTTTGTGCTGCACCTAATAATGGACTCCCAGCGAGAGCTCTTTGTTCTTGTAGTTGTAGTGCAGCTTCTGTTTGACCTGAAAAAGGTACATACGTAGCCTCAGGAAAGTATTGAGGTACATCTGATTGATATAACTGTTGTGCTTGTTGTAGAGCTTCTTGATAATATGGTCTAGTAAACTCAGAAGGTTCTGCTGTTACTGTAGTTGCTTGTTGTGTTGGTTGTGATCCTTTACTCATTTTATTTCCTTTACAAAGTATACTGCTTGAGGTTCATAGTCTCTCAAAACTTTTGTCCATCCTTTCCGACCAACAATCTCTAATCGTTGGCAATTATTTCTTTTAGCCCATGCCTCTACTTTTTCTGTAAGAGGTTTGAGCCATGATTCCATATTAGAACCACCAGCGAGAACCCATCTCATTACCCTCATTTGAGGATAATCGCATACTTCTGTAACAAAGGAGGCTTCTATACCATCGTTCCAACTAATCCATAGTTGCATCCGATTTTCCTTTATATAGTTAAGTATATCATAACTAGAGTATGATCCATCGAGGGCTTTCTCTAACTGGGCCTTTACTTGTGGCCAAATAAACTCTAAATCTTCTACGGGTACTTGTGTTACGACTCTACCCAATGATGACATATTTGTATGTTCTAACATGGGAATTATGAGTATGATTTACTGTGGCAGTACCATCTCCCAAACCTGTGAAGTAAATATTATCCATATCTTCCGCTGCTTTTACTGTAGTGGGCATCAACAAAATAACACTATTGACACCGATACGAGCATCTGTGATTGTTGTTGTTGTACCAACCGTTCCTAATGTCAAACTCCCTGTAGAGTTTAATTTACCATCTAGAATGTTATTAATAGCATTAGCAGTTAATCTATTTTGTTCGTCTTGATTATCCGTAAATGTAGGAACTTTAAGAAAGTTTTGCGTCATCGTTTTCCTTCAGTAACTAATTCTGCATCAAATCCTAAACAATCGTCAAAATCACCTGTAATATTTAATTTAACTTTATGATAACGACCATTACTTCTCACAGGAGCATCTCCACTGCTTGTTAAAGTAATAGCACTTCCAAAGGTTTCTGTATCTCCTTGTCGAGAAATAGAAGCCATTTGAACAGTGGTTGTTCCACCACTCACAATAGGTCGAATATTTCTAACAATAGATCTTCTCCCTTCTATCTCTAGCTGATTAGAAACTAAATTAGCAGTACCTGGTGTTCCAGAAAAAGTACATAGTTTTTTATCAGTATTAAACGCAGATAAGAATAATCGAGAACCCGACCAAAAAGGTGAGTCTAAAGATAAATTTAAATCGTCTATACTTGAACTAATAGCATCTAGTTCTTCTAAAGTATAACCAGGAGTTTGTGCTTGTCCTAAAATTTGAGTGTCGACTTCTCCTGTTGACCAGCGTTGAGTTAGATAGTTATACATAATAACTTTATCTAATTCTCCAGATGAACTTTGAGAAGGATAGGCCCAAACAATTAATTGATTACGAGGATCAACCGAACCTGATATTCTATCTAAGTAAGTATTAGACAAATCATTAAAGAAAAACTTGTTTATTTTATTTGCACCAATCGGAACAGCACTTCTACCATTAAACATATAGAAACCATCTTCTGCTAAAAAGTAATAAACATTTCCATATTGAACAACACTGCCTGATTTCATTACTCCGATATTCGAATCTACTTTCGTGAATTGAAAAATTAATGGAGTTCCCACGTAATCTCCACGATAAATAGCTCGTTCCATAAAGGCAACTAAGTATTCTCCGCCTTTAATCATTTGGAGTTGTCCATGATCACCAACTAAATCTTGGAAATCAGATTGAGTTGTTTGAGATACAGTGAAGTCTGTAGGATCGTTAATAGCCGACCAACGAACACGTTGTGATTGATCTGCGTTAAATCCTGTTACTAAGAAATCTCTAACAGTGGTAACATACTTTGTTTGTAAAGATACGAGATCAGAAAAGACAGTATCTGTGCCAATAATAAAAGACTGAATATTTTGTCCGATAGCCGAAGCAATAATACGATTACCAAATATGGTAAAAGACCATTGACCTAAACTAGATACTGTATATCCACCTAATTTAGAGACATCATCAAAAGAAGAACCATCTAATAAATATAACTTAGAACTATCTCCCGCTACAACTCGAATTGTACCATCGGTTGATCTTAATACCGCTAGTCCTTGTGCTCGATTTGTTAACGCATCAGAAACAATATTTAAACTAGGAAGAGGTTTATATCCATCTCCATAGGGAATTACATTGTTTGCTTCTAGACATCCAGGATTACGATAATCAGGTAAGTCTTTTAACAATTCTCCAAATTTTACAAATGTCATTATTTATCCTTTATGCCGCTTCCCATGTTTCGCTATTATTATTTGTTACTTCTGACCATGTTTCTGTATTGCTAGATGTTAAAGCAGTCCATGTTTCTGTATTACTAGATGATATCACAGACCAATTAAATCCAATCGGAGAAGCAATCGATGTTGTTGTTACTTGTGCTGTTGTTGTTAACACTGGTGAGAATATAGCACTCGGATCGGCAGTTGTCGATACAGTGGTTGTAACATTATCAGGTTGAGCTTGAACTTCAAAAGCACCATTAGCTGTACTTGTTGCTGTTGTGTTAATACTAGCATCGTTGAGTCTTGTCACTAGTAAATCAACATCAGCAATGGTTACAGAAGTTGATACTGAATCGGGTGTTGCAGGGCGAACACGAGCACTATTAATGGTATCAATAGTTGATACTGTGCTAATAGAACTATCACCAAACTTTGTTACTTGAGCAACAAAACTATCTATAGTCGCAATAGTTGATACCGAAGAATCATTAAGTCTAACTCTCGTAGCATCGACATTTGCTATTGTCGAAACAGTAATAACCGCAGAAGGACTGCCTGTTTCAATAACTGTAGGATCAACATCGGCAATGGTAGCACTCGCAGATATACTTGCATCATTAAATCGAGTAACAAGAACATCAACAGTTCCAATAGATACAGAAGTTGATACCGAAGCATCATTGGTAATTAAGAGTCCACCAGTGCTTGTAACTGTAGCATTAGTAGAAATACTACCCCCATTTTCTCTTAGGGTAGTTGTTGCATAATTAGCAGAGTCTAATGAAAAAGGTAAACTGTCTAAATCACCTAGTAAGACTAAGTTATCAATACTTGTACCGACATTACCATAGTCAAAAAAACCACTGCCATCATAGGCAGTTTTTGTACTAGTCCATACAGTAGAGTCTAAACTTACAGGTAAGCTATCAAGCGTACCGAAGTTATCTAATTGCTCTAATGTTAATGGGCCAGAGGGCATTAGGCAGCTGTGATTGTTAGATCACCAGATGATACTTTAAATACGTCTCCCGCTTCAATAGTTTTAGATGAAGTAAATGCTCCGTAAAATAGCAAGTTACCAGCTGAAGAAGCATCAAAGATACCAAAGTGTGATACTGTACCAAAGCCACTTCCTGTTGCTTGATCAAAAGTAACATCGGCATTACTAGAAATAGATCCGCTAGAAGCAGAACCAAAAGTTAATGCTTTTCTTGTATAGGCAGTTCCAGAAGTAGAAACTTCTGTACCACTTGCATCGTCTGCGGGATTACTTGTAAACAGGGCTAAGTACACAGCTGCTGGAGCAGATGTACTAGCAGTTCCTGTAAAGTGATCGAGAAATTTATTCTCTAAATAGTCTGACATTGCTGACATTTTTTATTCTCCTTTATGGGTTAGCTGCGTCTGACTTCATGGCAAATGCTGTTCTTCCAGAATATCTGCCTTGTTCGTCATCACGATTAATTAATTGAATTGCCTCATTGTATAAGGTCATCCAAACTTGTATTCTCTCATCATTCAAAATATAAGGTTGTGCCTCTAAAAGAGAACCATACAAATAAACTTGAGGATAATTAGAAAGTATATAGTTAGTTGTGGTACTGTCGGAAAGAGTAGGAATCTCACTAAAGTAAGTTAATTTTAACGTATAAACAGAATCAGGAATAGGGTTTAATTTAATCTCATTACCAATAATACTATATTGTTGAGGAGTACCACTAGTATCTCGTAAATTGTCTAATTCAATTTCTGTAGGATTGACATAGTCTAAAACAACATTAGGGTTACTATCAACAAAGAATTGAACCATCTCTAAAAAGTCACTAGGTAAATCAACAAATTCATCGTTAGCAACAGTAGTTGTGGAAACTCTTTTTTGCATTACCCGTAATCTCAAGACTCTATTCATTTTAGCTTCTGCTAAAGTGATAAAATCAGGTATAACAGAACTTAAATCTGATCTATTCAGATAATTCGCAATACTTGTTTTCAATTCTGTGTATGATGTTAATGCCATTAGATTTTCTTATCTGTTACCTTTAAATATTTATTGTCTGAATCATTTAAGAATCTAGCAAAAGCTACTCTATCTTGAACTTTACCAGTCTTAGAAATAATCCCTTGTTTTTGCATATTATAAAAAACTGTTAAAGGAATACTAGCAACATATTTAAAATCTCTATGTTTATTAAGATCGTGTTTTTGTAGTTCCTTATTGCGTTCTATAATGGGTTTTGCATCAATCTTATCTTCGATGTAATATTTATCAGCAGCTTCATCAATATAGAAGTTACTTTCAATTACATCTCCAGGATTGGATAGTTTTAATTTTTTAGCCATTGATTGCTTTGTTGATCATATCTTGGATAGGATCTTTTTGGTTGCCTTTTGTAATCATCATTTTGTTAGCACCAGGTGTATTTCTTTTACTAACTTTGGCTTTACCACCTTTATAAGGGCCGTCTTGCATCACAGCAGATTTCTTAGAACCTTTTGTGTAAGATGCACCTTTATCAAATACTTTCATTTATTGCTCCTTTGTTTTTAGTAGGGTGGGGGAATATCCCCCTACCCTTTGATTATACTATATTACTTATGAAGTTGTACAGTCTGCAACTAAACCAGAAGAGTCAGCGTTTCTAGCAACAAGAGTGTACTCAGCTAAGAGTAGTCTCTTATCGTTATCACCAGAAGATGCTAGATCTTTGGTCTGGAAAGGGCGAAGAAAAGCACATTCGAACATGTCGGATTGCAATACAAACGCATCTCTTTCTCTTTGGAATCTGTTAGGTACTACCGCTAACTCACCAAAGTCTGATACGTAGATATCAGCAGTTGCAACAATAGTTCTATCTTCTACGTTCTTGTACTTAGTAGCAGAACCTGTGAAGCCTGAGAACTTTTGCTTGTTGAATGGGCCAACCATGATCATATCTGGATCGCCACCATCTTGGTAACACTCTAGGATAACTGCTTTTAAGTTATCTTCTGAGAAAGCAACCAATAAGTCAGAGTCAGTTGCAGTATCTGAACCATCACCAGTTGGATCAGCACCCGCTGTTGATGTTCCAGCAGAACGTACTGCGTTTGTTAACCATGCAGGTAGACCAGCAAGTGCTCTTGCAGCAGAAGCACTACCAGCAGAAGCTGCTTGGTTGTTTGTTAGGATTGACTCCATGTCTCTCTTTAGCTCTTTACCCATTTTAGCGAGTTGATAAGCTAATTCGTCATTTCGACCAGCTGAGTTAACAGCACTGTTTGTACCAGATACTACGACAGTCTTTCTTGAGATCTGACAGTAGTTTTGTACTCTGGTTGTTGCGGCTCTTGAATCAAAAGTACCGACATCATCACCTTCGATTTGTGCGTTAGATGTTGATGCAGCAGCTAGTGAATCTTTCTGCCATTCGTGTTTTACTTGATCCGCTGTTCCTTTAGCAATGTTAGTCATAAAAGGAGTTTCTGTTGGAGAAATCGAATAAATTACATCCTCTAGATCTTCTCTTATGCCAACTCTGTTATGGGCGGACACTGTATTTGTTGGTACAGCCATTTTATTTTCCTTTCGTTAGTTGTTATAAGAATTGCTTTAAAACATTAGCAGCATCTCTCATCGATCCTGTTTGTTTTAAGCGAGATTTTAACGACTTGGCTTGTTGACTGTCTTTGTTGATTGTTTTTGTTGTTCCACTGCGAACCATTTTAGGCACAGGTTTGGACTGTTTAGCAGAGACTTTTGAGTTCATCATCTTATCATAAAGCATCGCTTTCTTGGCAATCACGAATGATCGATGATCTACCATCATGTTCAACTCTTGATCTGAGTAGCCTTCTTTTTTAAGATAACTCGTCATATCTTTGCGTAAGCCTTCACCTTTCACAGGATCAACATACTCGGGCTCTTTTTCAGCAAGGAGTTTTTTTTGTTGTTCCAAGTATTGATTGAATACTTTGGTCTGCTCTTGCTGTTGCTCTTCTAAAGCACGTTGACGTTCTGCCTTAATGGTTTCTAACGCTTTGGATTTATTCTCAACTTCAATCTTTTTGCGATGATATTCATCGGGATCAGTTTCATATAACTTTGCCCAATCAATATTCGCATCAGGTTGCATTGAGTTTTCAATCTCACCTAGACGTGTCGCATAGTCTTGTCGTAGTTTTGCCACCGCATCGGACTCGGACTTCGCTTTATTGACTTCCTCTTCTAAGAGTCGTCTTTCATCAGCTAGTTCCATCGTCTTTCTTCGATAGTCTGAATCTCGTTGATAACCAGACATTAGTTCATCGAGGGTAACTTCAACAGGTTTGCCATTTACTTTAATTTGATATTTGGCTTCCTCTTCTTGTGCCTCTTCACTAACCTCATCAGTTAGATCTTCGGATTGACTTTGTTCTTCAACTTCCGCAGTTTCTACTTCACTCTCGGTAACCTCTTGAGGTTCGTCTTGTGTTGTTTCGACTGGTTCTGTTGTCTGCTCTTGGCTCTCGTCTGTGGCGTTCAACAAGTTAGCAAATGCAGATTGTGCTTGGTCTACAGTATTGTAGACAGGTGTAGATTCCCCATTGGGATTGTCTGACATGGTATATTACCTTTCTTTTATGATTATTATTTGAGTTGTTCTGAAGCTAGTTTTCCAGTTTCCATTTCTGAAATTAACATGGCCTCAAACTCATCAATAGCCTTGACGAGGAAGAATATTTTTTCACGACCTTCAACGTCTCTCAGGGGTGAGTTCTTCCATTCAGTGTCAAGTTTATTCCTGATTGCTTTCAAGGAATCTTGTAATAGAGGATTTTCTAAAATGTCTTTAGCTTGTTGTCCTCTAGAAATTTGTTTATTTAGATCCAATTAGATACCACCTCTAATTCGACCACCAGCAATAGATTTACCAGCCTTCTTAGGTTCAAAACCAGTTCCTTTTATAGGTTTTCTATCTTTACCAACTGTAAATGAACCAGCACCTTGTGCTCTAGCTCTTTCAGCTTGTGTCTGTGCGTCTATTAAATCTCTAGTCATCTCTGCTCTTAATTGTTGTCCTTCTCTTTTAGCAGCAGCTTGAGCGGCTTGTTCAGCAGCAACAGCATCTAAGATAGATTGTCTAGGAGTAACTGTTTGAGTTAAAGGTTGACCAAGACCAGCTAAAGGATCAAAACCTCCTCCTGTAAACCTAGGAGTTACTGTTTCTGTATAACTAGGGCCTAAACCAAAAGCATTTAACAATCCTACAACTGGAGAAAACTGCATACCTTTTCTAAAGAGGTCTCCTATAGTACTTCCTATAGTAGGTTGATATTCTTCTTGTGCAGCAAATCTTCTTAGTTCAGTGTTAATAGGATCATTAGCCATTGGTGTATATATATCACCTAAGTATGGGCTTTCAAACTCTGTTCTTTGTCCACCATCTCCACCTTGTTGAAACATTGTATCGGGTTGGCACACACCATCAATTAATTGATAACCTGGAGGACAAGGATCAAATGTTTCTTCAACAGGAGTTTCAGTAGGGGTTGTGTCTAGTTGTGGTCGAGGAAATCTTGCACCTTCGGGTAACTCACCCGCTTCGATTTGTTCTCTACGAATATCATAAATAGGGTTGTATTGGGGTGCGGTAGATGCTAATTCACCCGCTCTATAAGCATCAATGATTGCTTGGTATCTAGGATCACTTCCGATCATCTCATTCCTCTCTTAATTAAGGCTTCTTGTATGTCGCCTTCGTTTTTAATTCTTTCTTTCTCTAAGTCAGCCATAATCTTTTCTCTCTTCAGAGCGATGTCAGCTTCTAACTTTTGTTGTTGGAGTTGGATATCCGCCATTGCTTTTTGGCGTTCTAACTCTAGTTCTTGCATTGCCACTCCTACCAATGGATTACTTTCTTGTCTTGGTTGAGGTGGTCTTGGGGGTACGTTAGCAGGATTGATAAAGAATTGTTCGGGTGATTTGTAACCCGCTACTTCGACTATCTTAGAAATGGTATTGTAAATTTTATTTTGATCTACCAGTGTTCCCATTCCACCCGCTTGAATTAATTTTTCTTGGATTGCTAATATCTGAGCAAGAGCAGCATATCGTTGTTCTGGATCTGCATTACCTAATCCAACAGTAATTGTTAAATCCATGTTTGATACCCATGAACGAGGATCAATAGGAATATATTTTCCTCTGAGTCTTACAATACGTGCAGCATCTTGATACTTTACTACGTTAGCATAAATTAGTTTAAACATATCTTTTACACCCGTCTCTGCAAAGACACGTGCAATCATTTCAATACGTTGTGTTGCAGCGTTCATTAACGCTCTTGTAGAAGCAGCAGTAGTATGTGACTTCTGAATAAGATCTGGATCTGCACCCATTTGTGTTCTTGAAACACCAGTGCGTTGTTCTTTAATCTGATCTACTTTCTCCATCATTCCTAAACCTTGATTTAAGAAGTTCGGAGTGGGGAAAGGTTGAACTGCATTAGGGGATTTGACACGAACAATACCACCAGGTCGTGAAGTCAGTAAGTCGTCTAAGTTCACTTGTCCATCCGTTACAATAGTACGTGCATTATTTTGTAAGTACATATTGTCGAGTGTTTGTCTTAACACTGTAGTTTTAATTAACTGTAAATCTGCTGTTAAGTCAGTAAGGGATAGACCAAAAAATCTGTGTGGCATGGGAATAGGAGTTAATGTAGCAAAAGGAACGTGGTCGATTTCTACATTATCTAAGATTTCATAACCTTGACCAGCTACTGTAATCTTTCTTAATTCTGCTACTCCGTCATCATCAGAGTCTACTCGCATATAACATTCAGTAACCATGACCTCTTCCATTGTGGGATCAGCATTACTCTGTTCATAAGGAGCTTGATCATCATAAATTCTTCTTGAAGTTTTTTCTTCGTTGTAAACTTGTTCGTCAAACGCAGGTAATCCCATAATGATATCACGATCAAAACCTTCTCTTACTAATTGTGATCTTGTTTTGGTAACTCTGTGTGCAATGAAGTCTGCTGTTTGTAAATCTTTTGCTTCTCTCGAGATAAGCATCTCTTCGGGTGGTACGTTTTCTATTTGAACTTTACCGACAGTCTTTTTTCTTTTGACTTCACAATCATAAAATACTTGTTGGGATAATTGAACATCTCCCATTTCATCAATGATTTCTTTTTCCATGACGTTTTCTGTTTTAGAAACAAGTTCTACATCGTCATTAGCAAGAAGTGATTGATATTCTATCTCTGTTAAATTTTCATACGTTTCTTTTTTCTCTTCAATCGCTTCATTCCAAAATACTTTAATAAAACCATTCTTCTGAATCAGTGCATCTTTGAACCAAGTGTGCAAGGTCATAAAACCAGGATTATCTTTCATCAAAATATGATTACAATAATCGGTTGCTTGTTCTGCTGTTTCGATATCTTCAGGGCCTACAGGAGTAAACTCAACAATGGATTCACCCGCAGTAAAAATTCTCATTAAAGAAGGCAGCACACTCTCCACAACTTCTAAGGTGTCTTGAGAAGTAACTTGAGATCTACCTTCAACCTCATTCCCATAAGGTTCGCCTAAGTAGTATTCTAAAAACTTTCTTCTTTGTTCTGTAAGTTTGCCACCATAATATCCCAGAGAGTTATCGATCTCTTGAGAGATCATCGCTTTTAATTTAAATTCATCCATTATACAATTCCTATTTGGTTATACTCGATCTTTCTGCTCCATTGTTTTGTTTCGTTTAAACCGACTGCCATATAACGAAAAGCATCTGCTGCGTGAGATGTCCAATCGTGTTGTGGTCTGTTCTTGGTTTCTCCTTTATCGTTTGTTGCCCATCGATATTGTCTCAAGGCATCTAATCCATCTTTTGTTGTTTCGTAATTAAAGTAACATCTAGATAATATCATACGTACTGCATTAATTCCGTCATCTACCGACATTTTCGGTACAACAGAGGTCGTCAGTCCGAGTGATTGAGCTATCTCTAATCTTGATTTACCTGTTCCGAGTTCTCTGACAGAGGCATCGTGAGGGAAGTAGTGGGTATCATAATTGTATCCCTTGTCTCTCAAGATTGTTGCATAATATTCTAAACTTTCTCCCGAGTCCTCAAAATAGTCAATAACGTGTATTGCATGGCCCTTCTGTTGAACGAACCAAATTGCTGTTTTATCAGCCATCCCCAAATCCCAAAAAGTATCAACAGGTAAAGTGCTATCATACGGAATCTTGGTTACTCTACTTTCATCATCGCATTTTGCTAATCCTTGAGAGTAAATCGCTCCTATAGCATTAGATTCAAAACTACATTCATATTCTGCCTCATAGATCTCTGGAGGCATCATCTTCTTCGCTTCTTCTAGTTCCGAAGGTTTGATAATTCCTGTCTCTGAGGCTTTGTAAAGACCAGTAAACCACCCATCAGTGTGTTTACCATGATCATATAACTGGTAAAAGGCATTATGGCCTGTAGGTGTACCGATAGCAATCATCCAGCCCTCACGATCTGATAAGGCAGGTCTAATGACTTCAGTCCAGATCTTCGGTGGCATTTGAGCAACCTCGTCTAGGATCACACCATCAATATAGAGTCCTTTAAGGGTATTTGGTCTTTCACAACCCAATAACTGGATTCTACCCCCATTAGGTAAATCAGCTCTTAATTCGGTCTCGTGGTACTCCATATTCGGTAAGACAGAGGTATAATACTTGAGATAATCCCAAGCGATTCTTTTTGCCATACTGTACGTAGGAGCAATATAATAATATCGTGGTCTTGGTAGTTGATTTTGCAGACACTTCTTGATCAGTTCATTAATGGTCAGAACTGTCTTACCAAATCTTCGATGACAAACTAAAACATTAAATCGTTGCATCCCCTTGTGAATCTGTTGTTGCAGTTCACGAGGTTTATACGGAATTGTTATTTTTTTCACTTGTTATCTAGATAGTCATTAATTCGATCTATATCTATTCCTTTGACCTGGCCACGCCCTTTGGTGTCCGATGTCGGCTTTTTGAAGGATATCTCCTCAAAATAGTTCAAGATTGTTTTCTTTTCTTGTTTTTTTGCTGGTTTCTTTGTTTGTTTCTTTGCCATAATGTTTTCCACATACAAAATAGTATGCTCCTTTGTCGTTTATACCAAAACTACCATATTTATCGCAAATAT
>CETF01044408.1_pt1 | contig 14151 bp, 17 predicted proteins | sample 326991 | NCBI WGS metagenome assembly CETF01 (sample SAMEA2622331, study PRJEB7988) | marine metagenome | biome: marine biome (ENVO:00000447); feature: surface water layer (ENVO:00002042); material: "saline water (ENVO:00002010), including plankton (ENVO:xxxxxxxx)" | depth 5 m | reverse complement strand
TATTATATTTGGACTACTTATTGTTTCGATTAATTTTTTCTTCATTTTAGCCATTCCAGTTTGATGGATTTACTGCTTGAGGTACGTTGTATTTCAATCCGTAATCTGTTCTTCCCCAGTGACTGTTAAAATTAACTCCTGCGTCGACATCCACCACGTCGGAGCTTGATTGAATTACATGACTACCAACTAAAAGTCTACCGTAGCCAACAAAAACTGGCCCTCCTTCCCTAATTGTGTTTTCAGGACCATTGAACAAGTAAGACTTACCTCCTTGCTGCTCTATTTCTCTAAAATCTCCAAATTTTGGCATCGGAGTAAGCAAATTTGTAATACCTGCCGCTACAAGGCCAACACCGCCCATAAAGACCGCTTGAGCCATAAAGTTACCTCCTTGCATTAACGCGCCGAAACCTCCTGCCATACCCACTCCGGTTGCCATTAAACCAATACCTACAATGACCGGAATCCAATCTGAGGCCCCTTCAATTACAGGCACAATATCAATTGTTTCTAAATTAGATTTTTTAACTATTAACTCTGAAGACGCAAGGCCTTCTAGCGTGTTTATATCCTTACTTTCATCGTAAGAAATGTCTTTTTCGTTTATTAAGACTCTGTATTTTATATTTTTCTTATCGTTTTCTATAAGGTGTTTGTACAGCTTTCTGCAATTAGACTCGATTGCCCGAATCGCCTCATCAACACTGGACACCGATAAACTCCATTCCGATTTACCTATCTGCTCGCCAAGTATACCGTGTATTTTAATGCTAGTTAAATTGCTCATTTCTGTATATTTTGTAAATTTTACTAATTCTTTTATTCGACATTTTTTCTATAGTCACGTCTCTATTTCTAGGTCTATGGATCATAGAATTGTCCCCTAAATAAATGCCAACATGATTTCCAAGTCTGCCCGGAAGCATTTTAAAAAGAAGTATGTCGTGCTTTTTAGCTTGGGAAAAGTTATCTATTTTAAACCAGTTCTCTTTAGTGTTTAAATTAGTTTCTACTATCTCTTCTATTAGGTTGGGTTTGACTTCGTACCAGTTTTCTTTTCTGCCAGTTTCAGGGTCCTCTAGGGTTATGTTTAAATTATTGTAGTAGTTCACTACAAAATTGTAACAGTCTGAAATTCCCATCTTAAAAGGCTCATTGCATATATATGTTTTTTCTTTTTTTGGGTCAAATATAGAAAAGGAGTCTTCTGTTACGTTGTAGAGAATAAAAATTAATGAGTGTCCTAAGCTATTTATTAAATCATAAGAAGAGAAGTCTTTTGTTCCATCTGTATGGGAGTGATATACTGCAATTATTTTACCTAACCTCCCAGCTTTAAGATAATCTTTAGGGGATATGGAAAAATTATTATTAGGATTTTCTGAGAAATTTTTGCACGGGAAAACGTCTATCTCGTTATTTTTTTCGAAAACAAATCCACACGCTTCCTTAGGTTGTTCATCTAAGGAAAATGACTTTATTTTCTCTTTAATTTTTTCTAAAAATAACATAAATTATCCACCTCTTGAAATTTTCTTGGCCGCAGGGAACCCTCCGAAAGGTAATTCACCTGCTGGTATTTCGCAGCCGCCTTTGTTGATATTGACTGATCCGCCCTGAGGGTAAAGGGCGCTTTTTGTAGCTCCCCATCTTAAGCGACATCCCTGAAGTGTTTTAGAACATTGATCAGCAGCCCAAAAATTCTTGTTAGGTGGGGGTTTTGGGGTCCCTCCGTCTCTTTGTTTTAAGGTTCTCCTGCAGACAAAGTAGTATTTTACTTTTGTGGTTTCATCTACGGTATATACATAGTTGCCGGGATCGTAATCTTCGTTAGCACTGTAAAGGCCTTTATCTTTTTTATGAAAATTTTCTGCAGCTATAGTTTGATTTCCAGCCTCCCTCCATATACTTAGATCTGCGTCAGTGGCAGCGGGGGGAGCATTCTTTAACATCCCTATATTTTTAATATTGTCATTTTCTTGGTCGGTTTTTCCATCTGCTCTAAGAGTATCGAGACCAGCTCTTTCTAGTAAGGGTAGATTTTCACCATCAGCTTCGCCGTTTATATACTTTTCCCATTTTTCAAGTTCAGGATCGTTGTACGGATGCTGATACCAACAGCCTAAACCTCTATATTGCCAAGAGCATTTATCGGCTAGTATTGTTCTTTTTGGAAGTTTGATATTTTCCAAGTCTAATACAGAGCTTAATTGATATACCAAATTTGCTTTATTCTCCGTTTGTTTTCTTTCTATGAAATAAACATCGCTTGGTAGGTAAGCAAACGGGTCAGGTTCATATCCGTCAGGTAAAGAATTGGTATGCGCTCCGATTGCGGCTTCCTTGCTAATTCCAAAGTTAGACGAGTCCAAATATTTTGCAAAGGTCCTCTTTCTTGTCACTTTTGCTCCTACAATATCTCCCATTTTTCTTATTTGATATTTTAAGAAATTTAATTGACTGATTCCGTCTTCTGTATTGGTCGCTAAACTAAGAGTAGGTTGTGGGGTACTGCCTTTAGTTGTGGATTCAAAACCTTCAGCCATAATCGGCGCCGGGAAGAAAGCTTTACCTTGCCAAGTGATATAAGAATTGAAAACTTTTATATTATTGTGAAACCTTAGAATACCTCCTTCAACTTGTGATCTGTCTGTTAACCCTAGTTCTTGGGCGTCTTTTTCTAGATCTATGCTTAAATCTTTTGCTAATGACCGAATATCGATTTCGAATAAGGTTATGATGGAAGAAGGGGTTAAGTTAGATAGCTCCGCATTTAGAGACCTTATAGAGTTTCTACTTTGAGCTGCGTTTCTTGTGTCGTAATCTGGCATTTTAATTATTGGTTTCTACGAAAGATGCTTTAATACTATGGTTGTCAACAAAAGCAAAAGACGAAGAAAAGTTAGAGCAGTAGAACCTTTTTTTATAGCCTCCGTCGGCGTATACTGCGGGTAGATGCTGGACAACAAAACTTTCAACCCCTTTTCGGGCTCTTAAAAAGTGCATTATTGCTTTAGTCTCCTTGTCTGTTCTCATGTCAAAAGAAACATCGAGTTTCATTAGGGAGTTGTTTATTCCATCTGGAATTCGTTGTTCGTAACCGTTTTGAAAAACTACTGTGTTGGTTTTTGGTTGAAAATTGGTGGTAGCATTGTAAGAAGGAATCCAGATGAACTGAGGCACTTTTTGCGCTCCTGCAATTTCTGAATTGCCTAAATGCTCTGTATACCCTCCCCAGAACTCAGTATTTGTAACAGCTGTGTTTAGTGGCACAGCCTTTAAAGCGTAATAATACTTTACCGTTTTGGGTATTAAACCGGAGGGTCTTAGTAGTTCTTGCACTAAAACTATGTCGTTTTTAGCGTAAGTCCTATTCAGTCTGTGTAGGTCAATATCGTATATGCTGTCAGTTGCCATTTTCCTTGTACCTTTATTATTATAATACACTGAAAAAAGAGTGTAAAATAAAGATAAGGTAATGTTAGGTAGAATTACAAGGGAAGCTGAAAAGCTCACAATCAACGGTAGCGGAATAGAAGGAATTCAATCCTTATCGGCTTCTTATAGCTCTGTAGCCAAACCAGTAATAGGATTGGGCGTAAAGCCTGAGATTTCAGCAGATCCTCACAGTTCTTTTGGGTATTATCCAGAGGGGCCACAGCAGGCTTCTTTGCAGGTAAACACCTTAATGACTCATTTTTTACCAAATCCTGATGAATTTAGCAGTTATAAGTCCCGAGACCCGCTCCAAAATTATACAGGTCAGTTTCCTTTTAGCGGAATTATAGACCATGGGACTAAAAAGTTCTATTTTACAGAGGGATACTTGGAGACTTACTCTGTTAGTTGTGGAATTGGAGAAATACCTCAAAGCTCAACAAGTGCAGTTATTTATGGCAATTTTGGCACCGGAGCTAAATTTGATTCGTGGCAGCAGTATAATGATGGAGTAACGAGCCCAAACCTTAATATAGCAAGTTATGGGTCTATGGAAATTAATCTAGACACTTTTACAACCAACCGAGTAAATTCTTTTAATGTAAATATTGCCACACCTAGAATTCCTTTATATGCAATAGGTATCGACCAGCCTACTGGAGTAATCGCTGGCACACCAATCGAAGTTAATGTAAATTTTCAAATTGAAGCTGATGATTACGAAATAAAAAATATGCGCCTGAGCCCCGGCGAAACAGTTTTCAAAAATACAATAATAACTTTGAAAGAAAACAATTCTCACAATATATTAATTAGGTACTCTTTTGATAACATGTTGTTATCCTCGGAGTCCTTTAATGGAAGTAACAATTCAAACGCTACCGTTGATTTTAATTTAAGATCTTTCATTTTAAGGTAAAAATAGTGTAATATCAAAAAAGGTTATGGCAAGAATATTTTACGATAAGGCTCCGGTTGAAATTCAGGTGGGTACCTACAGGGAAACCCTGATAGCGACTGACTGTAGCATAAACTTCAATAACTCTCAGTCCCCTATCTATTCTGTTGGTAAAAAAGGGCCTATCGGCCAGTTTCCTTCGGCAGCAAGAGCTGGAGACATGTCTTTTAATTTCTTAACCACAATAACAGGAAATTTTGATTCTATAGTGGGAGTTTCTACATCTACTCAGGGTAATATTATTAACTACCTAGCAGATGCAATTAAAAATTCAACAGATTCTGAGGCCAGCGGAGTTATTGTAAAATGCGCAGGAGTAAGTGGCGTTGGTTTTCTTAATTCTTACAGTTTTAATACTACGGCTAATAGCATTTCCTCTTCTAGCGCAGCATTCACTCTTTTTGGGTCAGGTACGCAGCTGCCTGTTAGTGGGAGATTGAGCGGTATTAGTGCTGGAGTTGGTATAGGTGGAACTGAAGCAAGTACAGTTACAACAGGTATTGCTCATGGTAGGTTTACAACTATGCCAGCAGCTTTAAATACAAAGTTGTATGATGACACTACTGCCGAAAATCCCGCCACTGCAACAATTTATAGTGCAGATTATTCTATAAGTTTTAATCATAACCCAATTTATAAAATTGGTCAAGAATTTCCCACCACAACATTTTATACAAACGCTTCTGAATCTTTAAACGTTTCTGAAGACCTTTTCAACTCTGGATTAAAATTTGATGAAACTGCGGCTAGTTACAATCTTGAAATAAAAGGGTTGGCCGGGGCCGGTACTCTAGGTATGAAGGTAAGGGTTAAAGATGCAAAGCAAATTAGCACTTCAGCAAGTGTGGGATTAGATGATATTATCAGAACTCAAAAATCCTTAACCGCGGTTTATTAATGTGTTTTATACTGCCAATAATTCTAAATTACAGGTAAACGGAAATGAAATTTTAGCTTCCGACGCTCAAATTTCTTTACAAACCAACTTACAACCCAACTACAATATAACACAGAGGCACACCGCTGATTTTAGGGCAACTAACGGTGTGGGAGGCACCCTTTCGTTTAACTATTACTTAACTGGGGTGGACTATTTTAAAAGTTTTATAACAGGTCAAGCGGAGATGCCCTTCACTGCGAGTCAGGTTATTTCTGGCAATTTTGGCGGTTTAAATTTTGACAGCGGTTACTTAACTTCTTATTCAGTTAATTTTGGGCCTAATGCTTTAGCCACAGCTAATGCTTCAATATCTTTTTTTGATCAGTTAAATGGGGAATTTGACCCTACAGTTGAACAGGCTCCTACGGATAAAGAGGTCCTGAACTTTAAGAACGCTACCGTGTCTCATTATATCCCAATAACCAATGAAACTTTGTCGGGGACTGTAGACGAGTTTGTGGAGGGAACTTTTAATTATGATTGTGAGGTAAAACCGGTTTATTTAATGGGAGAAACAAAGCCGAGTTCTGTAAACTTTGGACCTAAAAACGTAAGCATGAATTTTGAAACCGATAACCCTACCGGTTATTTACCTTTTTCAGGAAACACGGCTAGAATTTCCGTAGGGCTGCAAAACTCACAAGGAACTCAGGTTGAAGCTTTTACGTGTTCTGGGGTTATGAGGGGTAGGAATTTAGCTACTTCAGTTGGAGACTATATTAAGCAAACCATTAACATAACCCAAGCCTCAACACAGGGGACAAATGTATATGTAGCGAGCATAATTGACAGTAATGGAGTGGCAGGAAACATAGGAGCAGGTACTAGTGGAGGAGGTAACGTATAATGCCAGTATATAACCCTAAGAAGAGTTTTACTTTAAGCGGAGAGGGCTTGAACTTTATTAATAGAGTTTACTTTGGGGAAGATCAAGTCGAAGAGCTATTTTACCTAGGGTCTACCGGCGTGTCTGGGGAAATCCCTTCTTCAGCTATGACTGCCGACCTGACCGCTCAGACTAATGACGGCATACTTAATTTAGGCCGTCCTAACATAGTGTTAGATTCTTCTTCTCAGGTCCTTGTAAGTGGCCTACTTCCCGAATACGTAAGTGGTCAAGCTGGAGACACTATTGTTATATCGGGAGAAAACTTTCATAAGATAACAAATGTAAACTTTGGAGCCGGTTTAGGCAGCTCGGGTGAATCTGGTCAATTTTCTGTTATATCTGATCAAATCTTAGAAGTAATTGTTCCAACTGGCGCAAGTTATGATGGGGTAACTGTTTTTTCTTCACTTAGAACTGGGCTGAATAATAATCAAACTTTTGCTAGCGGAAAATCATACAACAATTTTATTCCTATTCCCAATGTCACAGGCATAAATTCAGGTATGTTAGCAAAAGACTCAGAGTTTATTATTGGTGGTGTTAATATGTCAGGGGTAACTGGGGTGTCTGTTAATGATATAATATTTAATCAGTCTTCTTTTGAGAACCTAGGGAAGACTGGCGTAAAAGTCACAGTCCCTACAGGTTATGCGCAAGGCAGACCAAACCTTTTGTTGCAAAGCGGAGTTTCTCATTTAGCTCCAGAGGAATTTTCTTTTAACCCTCTAGCTGAAATAGTTGGAGTGAGTGCTGGAAACATTATTGGCTCTCAGATGACAATATCTGGCCACAACTTTAGCTCCGGTATGTTCTACACAGGGCTGGGGTCTCTAACAGGGAGTTTAGTGGAAGTTGGGGAAAAGACCGGATTGTTTACGCAAATATCAGACGCTGGGGGGTACAATAGGCTTAGAGGCTATGTCCCTACGGGTATATCGATTCTTCTTTCGGGAGGTAACATTAGCGCAGGGGTTACGCCTGATATTTTGCATTTGCCTGTTTCAATTTTTACGCCAGATTATCCTGTCGCGTACCCTAGTGACAAAACTTTTAGACCCGGTATTGGGAGCCCTTCAGTTTCTCTTATATCACCAACCTCTGGAATAGGGGGAGATCTTGTCACGATCAGCGGAGAAAATTTATTTGGAATTACTGGAGTCGTTTTCGGCGCTGGTAACGCAGGGATAGGGTCGGAGGGTTTTAATTTTGGTATTACTGAAGTGATTCCCGGTAAACAAATTACCGCAACAGTCCCTCAGGTGAGTTATGATACAGCGGGTGGGTTTCTGGATATTGAGGTATCGGGAGCTTTTGGTAATGTTGGTATTGAGGAAGGATTTTTTATATATGGTAAACCTAAAATTAATACTATTATCCCGGGAGGATCTGGTATACTTCCCGGGGCAACTGGAACCATATACGGAGAAAGACTTTATTCTGGGTCTGAAGTTTTATTGTATGGAGGAAATGGAGGCTTAGCTTCTAGTAACTTTATACAAAAGTTAAATATTAGCGGCTACAGAGGAGATAATGCTGAAATAGTTTTTAGCTACCCTAACTCTTTTGTGACTGGTAACACATATGGGATTAGGGTTGAAAACCAGAGGGGTTATCATATTAGTCCGACTAATACTTACAAGATAACCGGATTTAATACACCTTCGGTTGGTGGGGTGAGTTTGGTTAGCGGTACCCAAGGAGAATCTGTGACCATCTCGGGGTATTTTGAAGAAATATCTCCCAGTGGTTTGAAAATAGGAGAGACAGTTGTTAGTGATTTTACTAGAGTTTCAACTACTGGAATCGTATTTGACATACCTACAAAAACTACAAGTAACCTGATAAATATTGAGACTAGCGGAGGATTCGCTAGTACTACGGGTATTTTAAATATAGCCCTTAAAGAGCCTACAATTAGCGGATATTATCACACTCCGTCTTTTACTGGCGTCAATACTTACTACGATTCAAGTGACCAAGTTTTTGCGCAATCTAATGTAATTACAATTACAGGGGAAAGACTAAATTTAGTTACAGGTATTGTTTTCTCTGGAAATAACCAACAGTTTGGTATTAACGAGTTTACAAATAAAGATAATAGCAGTTTAACTTTCCGCCTCCCAACTGGAATTAACGCTGCGAGTGGTAATTTTATAACAAAAGATTTTAAAAATAGAGACTCTTTAGTGCCGTTGCCCATAAACGTGTTTAACTTATCGGGGTATAATAATTTTGTATTACCGGGGCAAAACTTAACTCTTAGCGGGACTAATCTAACAGGATTAAATGTTGCCTTTGATCGAGTTCAAGGTGGTCAAATAATAGTAGAACCTCATCAAAATTTAGTTTCTGGAGGTACGGATGTTTTAGTTTTAACAATGCCGACTGGGGTAGTAGGAGGCACTGCTGCTTTTTCAGGGCGTAATAGTGACGACTTTTTTAATTTTGCTTTTGATCCAACTCCTGTTGTTACAGGAACCGTAGGGTTTGGGTCAGCCCTGCAGGCCGGGACAGGAAACTTGATTACCATTACTGGAGTTAACTTTCCAACTGGGGTGTCCTCTGGAGATTTTGCAATAGGAATAACAGGCACAGGAAACTCGTTATCTAAGCAACAAGTAGACTTGATAAGAATTGAATCGGCTACAGGGGTTGTCGGAGCAGGAACAAATGTAGCTACCTCATTGGGATCTGGGGAATTATCATTTAGGCTTCCAAATACTTTTATAGGTACTGGGCAATTTTTTATTAACACAGATAATTCGCTTGCGTTCCAAGATGACATAACCGCAGATTTAAATTCAACTGGAATAGACACCTCTTTGTTAGACTATGACTTTGTTAGAGCTACTACAAATTTTTTAGGTACTAACTTTAAAATTACAGGAGACAGGGTTAACGCGACTGGATATGGGCCTACCAGAGGGGTTACTGGTCAAGCTGTGGAGTTTACCGGGCACGGGCTTAGGGCTGTTAGGGAAGTTTATTTTCAGGCTCCGAGTGGAGACTTATTTAATTCTCAATTTAATGCTAGCTCAGACACAAAGCTCACAGCTTATGTTCCAGAAGAAGCAATAGAAGCTCGAGGAACCGCCAATATTATATTTTCAGGAGGTACAAATCAAGAGGTAGGCCCATTTGAGATTATTTTAGATGCTAGTGTTGTAGAATTTAACATTGTTGAAGAGGACGATGTGCCGACAAGTTCTAGCAGGGTTGGTAACTTTACGCAAAAAGAAACCATAAACGGAACTGTCTTTCTAGTTACTAGGACTAGGTTTCCAGATGGAACCACAGCTATTGTGAGTAGCACTCCGCAAGCTTAACGCTCCCAATTATCATACCTTGCATTAAAGGCTATAGATACTCTCATTGCTTCAGTTGGGTTAGGGTCAACGTAGTGCATTAGCCAAGATGGGAATATCACAATTTTCCCTTCTTTTACTTCATATGTAAAAAGACTGCTATCGTATTTATTTTTGTTTCTATACCAATTTATATCCCCTTCAAAAGATAACTCTGGACATGCTATAACGTGCTGGGGGCGTGGGTCTAAAAAGTGAATTAAGCCAGAATTGTGTGGAAAGTTTACGTAATAGCATCCTGAGTAATGGTTTGATGGGTGAATGTGGGGCGGATTAAAATTTCCTTTTAAATTAACGTTTAGCCAAGCCTCTGGCTTCTCCCATTTTCCTTTTCTCCAAGAATGTTCTTTTTCTACATTGTTGAGTAGTTTCAATGTTTGAATTTGAAAAAAGTTATAAAGCTCTGGAACAGCATCAAAATCTAGTTCATCTCCACCGTAAGAGTCAAGGGATGGGTTAATATCTTTGTTATCGTTGATGTGTGTTTTCGCTATTGGGTGATTGGTTATGTAATCAAGGATCTGTTTTTTGAACTTATCATGATAAGGAAAATCGAATTCCCAAAAATCGGTAACAAACAAATCGCGTTTCATAAATCAGCTTCTCCTATATCTATAAAGTACAAAAGTCTATAAAGCCTTTCTGTCCCTTCCTGATTAAAAATGTCAATAGGCATATCCATATTTAGATCACTGTTTGGAGTATGTAACCATGTCTCAACATAATTATCGTCCATGACATCACAACATTCGTTAACTAAATTTACAAATTCTATTAATTTTTCTTTTTTAACATGCATGAGAACGAATAATATCCACTATTTCATCTTGCTCTTCCTCCGTTAGAAAGGGATGCATCGGAAGGCTCAAAACCTCGCTAGATGCTTTTTCTGAGGCGGGGAAATCCCCAAGCTGACCCGCCTTCCACCAAGGGAGAGAAGAAAATACGGGTTGTTCATGTAAGCACTTTGGATAATATATAGCAGTTGGAATACCTCTTTTTTGCAGTTTTTCTTTTAACGAATCCCTATCTTTGGTTCTGATAGTATATTGCCCGTAGACATGAGTATTGCCTTCTGATATTGATGGGGTTACGCACACTTCTCTTAAGAGCGATGAATAGCGCTTACCAATAGACGATCTAGCTTCTAGCTCTCTTGAAAAGTGCGGGAGCTTCGCTAAAAGAACTGCTGCTTGTATTGTGTCGAAACGGCCATTCATCCCAACTAGATCGTGATGACCTCTTTCTATTCCGCCATGATTTCTTATAGATCTAAATTTTAAATTTAACTCTTCGTTATTAGTAAAAAGGGCTCCACCGTCTCCATAACATCCTAATACTTTCGCGGGGAAAAAACTAGTACTGCCTATAACAGTGGTTCCGCAACTTTTTATTCCGTTTCTTTCTGCTCCAAAACTTTGAGCCCCGTCTTCTATAACGGGCAAATTATATTTTTTTGCTATAGAAGAAATTTTTTCTATATTAGGTATTTGTCCAAATAAGCTAACTGGGATAATCGCTTTTGTATTTTCATTGATTGCTGCTTCCAGTAAATCGGGATTCATATTATAGCTATCTAGTTCAATATCTATAAATATTGGAGTGGCTTTTACAGCCATAATAACTTCAGCAGTGCTAATCCAAGTAAACGGGACGGTTATCACCTCATCGCCGGGGCCTATATCTAAAGCTCTAAGGGCTATCTCTAAACTAACTGTTCCGCTTCCTACTGTTACGCAGTGTTTAACGCCAACAAAATCTGATAGTTCTTGTTCTAGTTTTTCAATTTCTGGACCCATTAAATACTTACCGTGGTTAAGTACTGAATGGATTGATGAATCTATGGAGTCTTTATATTGTTGGTATTGAGATTTTAAATCAATGAACTGCATTATTTCTTACGATCTTTACTTTTTCTGTATTCTTCGTATTTTTGCATTCTTTCTCTAATTTCTTTATCGTAATCTCCTCTTTGGAATTTCTCTAGTCTCTCTAGCATCGCTTGTTTTTTTTTGGGGTTGTCAATTTTATTAAGGTATTCAAGCCCTTTTTGGACGACTCTTGGATCTATTTTTGGCCGTCTAGAAGGTACAGTAACAATGTTTGGCTTAGGGGTTGCTGGCGTAGTCTTGAGAGGTTTACTTTTATCGTCTTTCTTTTTTATGATTGTTGGTTTGGTGTTAAGCTTGGGCAATGTGACAATGGACGGTAATTTGTGGGTATCAAACGAAAGCAACTCTGTTACCCCATTGTTGTCTACCTTCACTAAACCTCTTTCTACACTCAGTAACGTTACTCCACTATCTGTTCTCTTTTTAGAGGACAGCGTCAAAAACCTTTTTGGTATATCTTTAGAGAACATGTAGACGTTAGTAACTCCTCCCCTAGTTATAATACCTGTCAAGTTAAGCTTTATAGGTAGTTGCTCTATTAGTTTTGGAACCTCAACTTTTGCTGGCGTCTCTTCAAGTAAGGCGAAGGCGTTCCGTTTAGCGATTGTATCGTAAGGGTTCTCTTGTGCAAAAAGAGAACTAACAAAGAATAGTGGTATTAGTTTTTTCATTCTGCGTAATAGTAAGGTATTCTTGCTGAGGTATGGCATTTATAACATTGATCATATGTCTCTATTAAAAGTTTAATATCGGAGTCCGATATAGTTAGCAGGTCGTACTCTGGCATTTCGTGAAAAGTCTCTATTTGTTTCCTATATACTTTACATGCAGCGATTCTAGCTTGGCGCTGCGCATTTGCGTAACTTTGTAAGGATAAAGAAATTAGCAAAAATATAACAGTAATGGCTAATAAAAGCTCCAACACTGTAAATCCTTTTTTCATTCATCTTCTAATTCTTTTATACACTTGTTTAAATCGCAGCACTCTTGAAGTAAGTTAATAGCCGTGGCTCTCCAGTATTTACCAATATCTCTTAGAGCTTCGTTTTGATCCCTTAGTTCTTCTAGGTATTTTTGAGCTTTGTCTATGTGCGGGCAAGTGTTCCCGGGTATAGGAGGACAGTCCTCTTTTATCTCCTTGTATCCTTTATGGGGAAAATTCACGCCTTCTGTTTTTCTAGCCACCTATTATGAGCATCCAAAACTACCGTGCTGGCTTTTTTTCCGTTTTTCCATTCGCCCACTTTTACAGAACTGGCTCTATCAATTTTATAAATTCTGAAAAACTGTTTGTAAATTTTGAGATGCTCCTCTTCTATGGAGGATAAGCGTGGGTAGCGGCTTTTTGGTGACCAATGCGGTACAGCTATTACTTTATAATCTGTTTCGTTATTGTCTACAAAATCAAGAACGCCCAAAACTCTACATTTTACTAAACTTCCCCTGTCAATAGGGTCGTGATTAAAAATTAAAACATCTAACGGATCTTTATCTAAAGCGTAAGTTTGAGTTATAAACCCATAGTTAACAGGATATTGTAGAGAGGAAACAAGGCATCTCTCAAGCTCAAATATATCATGATTTTCATTATACTCGTATTTAGTATTAGTTCCTTTAGGGATTTCGACGATACAGCTTATGTGATCAAAGCCATCTTTTGTAATTGGGATATCGTTTACTAGATTTCTTTTTGTCATTAGTGTAATATTATTTTATGAATCTTTTGGTTCATGCTCCTTTATCTGAGCCGCCAACGGAATCGCTTCCGTTCAGGTACGTGTTGTCGTGCTGTAAGATTGATTGTGGAATGGAGGTGCTGCTAGAGTGCGAAGAGGGCACTAGGGACTTATACTGGAACTTCTTGAGAAAAAGGGGTATGTTTGACTTTATATCAGACATCGTCAACCCATTTGAAGAAAGAGGGTTGAGATTAGACACTAAAGTCCGAAACCACCAAAACACCGTAGTAGTTAAGTACATTCGAGTAGAGAATCAAATTGAAATAATTGACCTCGTAAAAGAAAAGGTAATTTAGCTGGCAGTTTGCTCTGCCATATTGTCATGCTTAAGCATTTTAGCTTCTAGTACCTTCACTCTCTCGCTGGCTTCTACTGCTTTTGAAGCTGCATCCTGAGCCATCTGATCAATTTCTAGGGCTTCATTTTGAGCTTCCTGAGCTGCTTTCCTAGCGTCCTCAGCCGCGTCTTGAGTTGCCGCTGCGCATCTACGGGCTGAATCCAACATTAGTCTTAAATAACCACTTGCCATGGTTATATTATATTAAGTTGGGATAGTTTTTACAATTTTATCATTAACCCTAGCTAGTCCTTCAGGGGTTTCGCCGTTTTTTATAGTTAATTTTACTTTTGCTAAGGTTTTTTTAGGGTCTTTACGGCCAATCATAGCAATCATACGTCGTTTTTTATGATTATCTTCGTTCTCAAACTGACCTAAATCTACATCAAACTCCATTTCAAGAGAATCAATTTTAAGATGATTGTGCCCAGCAAGGGTCATGAGAGGTATCTCTACTTCTTGCTCTCCCTCACTAGTAGGAAGCATCATTTTTTTTGTAATTGGCCGACCATACTCGTCAAAATACGTGCCTATGACCCTTTTTAAATGCTCAGTTTCTACATAGCGTTGAGCATAGACTACGGAGTTAT
>CETF01008210.1_pt1 | contig 14154 bp, 17 predicted proteins | sample 326991 | NCBI WGS metagenome assembly CETF01 (sample SAMEA2622331, study PRJEB7988) | marine metagenome | biome: marine biome (ENVO:00000447); feature: surface water layer (ENVO:00002042); material: "saline water (ENVO:00002010), including plankton (ENVO:xxxxxxxx)" | depth 5 m | reverse complement strand
GTGTTGGTGCTGATAGCCTTGAAACCGTCAAGTTTACCAGTCATCTTGCTTATGTGTACTTGTTGCATGTTTACTCCTTGTGTTGATTTATCTAGTGGTACTCTAAGTGAATACCACCAATAAAGCAACCCTCCTATTTAAGTAGAACCTATTCCGTTGTATTCTCCCTTTCTGCTAAAGAGTTTTCTATTTTCATATTCATCTATAGAGGGTATTTCGTGACCTCTTGAGATTAACTCATCACGGTACTTGTTAGCGAGTACCATATTCCAATAAGACTTTGAATGACCCATGCATTCAGCCTCAGTAGCTAGTGCATTGTTCAACCATTTTTGCAACTCGTTGTCGGCTGCTGACTGTATGTTTTCGTTGTTCATGCGTAACTCCTTTGTTCGCGGTTTGAATGATTAATAAAGTAAGGAGTGTTTTAAATAAGTCAATAGGGTTTTTAAGTATTTTTAAAATAATTACTGAAAAGGTATAGTTTGTGTCTTTTATGCAACAGTAAGATAGTGAGTATATACATTATAATATATACCCTATAGAACAAACACGATAGGTAAGAAGTGCTTACCAATTAATCCAATGGTATCAACTCGATAGGTAAGGATTGTTTACCTTTATTGTATTGCCACTACAAATTGTTATTGATAATCATTCGCAACTAGGATGTGATCACGAATTAATACGTCAAGAGTACTGACCTATCTGTATTTGTGATCACGTTCTTGGTTTGTTCCAGGCAAGGGTGCATTTGTTTACGTTTTGTTCCTAGGGCGGCAAGGGGGGTTTGGGGGGTAGCCTTGTACTGTACAATACAACATAAAATTATCTCAGAAAAACATTGGCCTATGTAACAAAAAACCTAGGTGGCGGTGTACACTTGTAGTACCTTACTTTAAGTATCTTTGTTTAAAGTATAATATAATACTTATAACACAATACTTGTAAGGTATATTACTTAAAGTATATAGGGTATCATAAAGAAATCTTGTAGTCAACAATAAATTTATAATTTTTTACTTGACAATCACCCCTAAACCATGTTAACATATAAGTATAGGGGAGGATAACCATGTCTATGTATAGCCTATCACAACTAAAGACAGATAACGGAATAATAAGAACCAAGAGTTTATTCTACGAGTTATCTTATGACGATCCTGACTTTGCTTTGTTTACTCTCAAGGAAGAAGACATAGTGATGCCTAACGGTAAGTCAGCTACTGCTCTAGGTAAGTTATACATAGCCTTTGCAACAATGGACCCTACAGAGTACCAGTTCGCTAACGCAGTGTTTGGAAGTTGGGAAGTATGGGAAAAGATGCAAACAACTGTACCACTCAAGAAACATATTGATAAGTGGCGCAGAGAAGCAGAGGTCAAACGTAAGTCAATGGCCTTTGAGTCTGTAGTAAAAGAAATACAAGAAGGTGGGCGAAGTAGTTTTACTGCAGCTAAGTTCCTAATCAACGAGGAATGGAAGTCTAGAGAAGACGGAAGAACAGCCCGAAAAGAAAAGAACGCTAAAGATAAATCTACATCTCAAGAAGCTTTCGAGAGAGCAGGTGTAAACGATGATCTTAAAAGATTAAAAGATCAAGGTCTAATTAACTAAGAGGTAGTTGAATGCCGAAACGTCCTGACATAAATACAATTAGTTCTGGCTATGCTTCACAAAGTCAACTAAATGAAAACTTTACGAATATTCAACGAGCATTCGACAATACTGTATCTCTAGATGGCAGTGTTCCAAATGCTATGTCAGGAGATTTAGACTTAAACAATAATGATCTTCTCAATGTAAAAGCTATATATGTAGATGGTATAAATGTTCTCAATGTTCTAGATAACGTTACCGTTAGTACTGCAAGCCCTTCAGGTGGTAATGACGGTGACATTTGGTTTAAAGTTTCAAGTTAAGAAAAAGGAAATAAATTATGGCTGCTCTTTCAGATCATTCAGAAAACTTACTATTAAACTACTTGATGACTACAGGTAGTGTTACTAGACCTACTAATTGGTATTTGGGTCTATTTACATCTGCGCCTAATGATGCAGGTGGTGGAACAGAGGTATCTACTGGTGGTTACTCACGTCAGTCTATGGCATTCAGTACCTCTTCTTCAGGTACAACAAGCAACACAGGAGCTATTTCTTTTACTGCTTCAGGTGCTAACTTTGGTACAGTTACTCACGTAGGTATTTTCGATGCAAGTTCTAGTGGTAACTTACTGTGGCATGGTGCTATGACTGCATCTAAAACTGTCGAAGACGGTGACACAATTACATTCGCTATAGGTAACATAGACTTAACATTAGCTTAATCTAAAAGGTATTTAGTATGGCTGATGGCTTTCGTATAACGGAATCAGGTGACTCAAGAATAACTGAGGCATCAGATACTCGTATAAGTGAAAACCTTGTTGTAGCCTCTGCATCTCTTTCAGGTGCAGGTGCTGTTAGTATATCTGCAAATACTTCTGTTTTTGTATCCTGTAGTCTATCATCAACAGGTTCTAAACTTACTGCGGCTGTTTTACAAACAGAAGCTGATCCCATTACACTTAGTGCTACTTCAAGCATGACTGCTACTGGCGGTGCTTTTTTTGTAGATAGTGCAAACCTTTCAGGAACAGGTACTGCTACATTCCTTGGTCTTAATAGTTTCGATATTAGTAAGACACTAAATGGTACAGGTACAGCAACCTTTGATGGTATACGAATCAAGAATGCTGCTACGTCTCTGAGTGCTTCAAGTACTTTTGTTAATGATGGATTTAACTTTGTACACTACGGTGCTTTTTTAAATGAAAGTTTTACCTTCGGTAGAATAACTGAAGCAGGTGATACTCGTATAGACGAAGCAGGTAACACAAGAATAGTATTTACTACATCAAATAGTGCCGAAAGTTCGCTAGATGCTGAGTGCACTTATATTGCATTTAGTTCTATAGCATACGTAAAATGGAATGGTGAATGGACTACATTTACTCCTAAAGTAAAACAAAGTGGAGTATGGGATGATCCTTTAGCTATCTACAAAAAGATAGACGCAAACACTTGGAAGAGGGCTTTTTAACAAATGGCTAATATTAAAATTTCAGACATGACCGCTGCAAGCTCTGCTTCAGGTGCTCAAGAGTTCGAAGTAAACGAAAGCGGTACAACTAAGAAAGTAACTGGTACTCAGATTTCTACTTTCGTAAGAGGTAATGTTACACTAGGTGACTTGAGTGTAACGGCATCAGCAAGTGATCTAAACACAACTGATGTAACAACACTAGGTACATCCGAAGCATCTAAGGTAGTTACTGCAGACGCAAACGGTGACGTAAACCTCTCAGAAGAACTTAAAGCTAAGTCTTACAATGAAACATACGTAAGCCTTACACCTGCAGCAACAGTTGATATAAGTTGTGAAGCAGGGAATATGTTTGCACTAAGCACTAACCAAAATACAACATTTACTTTTAGTAATCCACCTGCTTCTGGTACAGCATTTGGTTTTACTCTCAAACTAACTGCAGGTGGAACACATACTATAACATATCCAAACTCTGTAGACTTTGCAGGTGCTACGGCTCCAGACGCTCCTGCTTCAGGAGAAACAGACATACTGGGTTTTATTACACACGATGGCGGTACTAACTGGTACGGCTTCCGCGCAGGAGACGCAATGGGATGAGTGTTACAAGTAAGCTTATTACTTTTGCAGCAGCAGGTGCAGGTGGCGCTCCTAGTTCTTGGGTTTTTGAGTACGGTTCTTCTGGCTCAAGTGAGCGAAACTCGTATACCCCAGACCGTACATCTCTTTGGGTAAATAATACTTATGGCGGTGTTCTTACTTGTCATCAAGATGGTGACGTAACATATAGACCTGCAGTAGTTAATATTCTTGACACAGATGGTAATTTACAACTTTCGAAAGTCTTAACAGCTTCAAACTTTGCAAATAGTGCTAATACTATGCAAGATTTAGGTGGGTGTGCATTAGGCAATGACGGTAAGTTTTGGGCCTATATGCTTTTTAAAGAAGATGCTGGAACTTACGGTTTAATGCCTGTTGTTGCCCATTTTAATTCGTCAGGTACAACACAATGGGCTAGACAAGTAGGTTTTCCTGCACAAGGAAATGATCTTCTTGCCTCTATCACTTATGATGCTGCAACTGATGTTGTTCACACTACTCATAGAGCTATCGGCATTACAGGACAGCAAGGAGTTATAACAAGATTCAATTCAAATGGAACAACGCCTTTTGAAGGTTTAAAGCCTAGTACAAATAACTATGACATTCAATTTAATGATGTAATGTATAATAGCGTTGACGGTTTTTATTATCATTGCGGATATTCTAATGAAAGTGGATCACCTAGAGGAACGCTTGGAAAATTTACAAGCGGTTCAAGTAGTCATTCTATTCCTTCTTCTAGTAATTATCAAATACAAGACGCAAATGGAGCTACTCTTAGATTTCATCAAATGGCACACGATAGTAGTGGTAATGTCTTTGCAGTAGGTACACTGTTTACTACACAAAAACGTACATTAGTTGTTAAATTTAATAGTACTTTAACTGGCATAACAACCGCAAAATACATTACTGACTCTTCAAATTCTAATAATTGTTTTGAACAAAATGTATGTATTACAGTTGATAGTAATGATAATGTTATTATTGCGGGTAAACATAATGGTCAAAATGCAACTGATAGAATAGGCTCTCAAACTACAAACAACGAAGATTTAATTATAATAAGTTTGAAAAATGATTTAAGTGCTTACAACTGGCACAGTATTTTTGGTTCTGAAAGATACAGTACGGATTTTGGAAACGGAAATGGTTATGGTGCAACTCTTGGTCAGAAATTAATGGCTGACGATAACGGAAGTTTTTATGTTTGTGGAAATAAACAAGAGTTAATTAGTGGCTCAACAAGATATAGATTTTTTGTTGCTAAATTACCTGCTGACGGATCATTAATTGATAGTGTACAAGTTGGCCCAACTTCAGATGAATATAAATGGGTTTCCGCAACAGCAAATAGAACGTTAAATAGTTATACACTTAGTTCTGATTGGAACGCTTCAACAACAGCAATTTTGAGTACTAACACACTTAACTATACTAGAGACAGCACTATTACTGAAAACTTTTCACCTGTTGATGAAACAGACACAACTAAAACTACCTACACGATATAGGAGAATATGATGTACGTTAAAGTAGTAAATAACTCAGTAGATACATTTCCCTATACACTGAGACAATTAAAAATAGACAACCCTAAAACTTCTTTTCCGAAGACAATATATAAACCAGAGGGTAATGATGTTTTAGCAAGTTTTAATATTTACCCTGTTACACAAGAAGATATTCCATCTCACAATTATAGAACTCAGTACGTAGAGCAAAACTCAAAACCTGTTTTATCTGACGGTTCCTGGACAGTAGGTTGGACTGTTTCAAATAAAACCTCTAAACAAATTGCAGAGCATGATGCCGACATTGCTGAAACAAACAGAGGAATAAGAAATAATCTTTTATCTGATACAGATTGGACACAAATGAATGATAGCCCACTAAGTAATGAAGATAAAACTGCATGGGCTACTTACAGACAAGAACTACGTGGTATTACTGATCTAGACGAATGGCCTAACTTAGCAGATGATGATTGGCCTGTAGAACCGTAAAGGAACTAACATGGCTAAACAAGCACTAGACCAGATCAGACAAGCGGCTGAAAATGATCTAGAGTTCTTTATACAGCTAGTAGCTCCTCAACAATTACTAGGTGACTGTCACAAAGAAGTTATAGAGTGGTGGACAAGACAGGACGCTAGAAACTATCAGTTACTTTTGTTTCCACGAGATCACGGTAAGTCAAGACTAATAGCTTACAGGGTAGCGTGGGAAATAACTAAAGACCCAACCTTACGTGTGTTGTACATATCAGCTACAGCTAATCTCGCAGAGAAACAACTTAGTTTTATAAAAGGTATCCTAACATCTAAGATATACAGAAGGTACTGGCCTCAACACGTAAACCAAGAAGAAGGTAAACGAGCAAGGTGGACTAACTCAGAGATTAGTTTAGATCACCCACTACGTAAAGAAGAAAATGTTCGTGATCCAAGTATATTCACAGGTGGACTTACTACATCACTGACAGGTCTACACTGTGACATAGCTGTACTAGATGATGTTGTAGTTGCTGAGAATGCTTTGACATCTGAGGGTAGATCAAAAGTAGCAAGTCAATACTCACTACTATCATCTATTGAAGGCGCTGATGCTAGAGAGTGGGTTGTAGGTACAAGGTATCACAGTAAAGATTTATACAACGACTTGATAGAAATGAAAGAAGTTCTCTACGATGATGAAGGAGAACAAACAGGTGAAGATAACATATACGAAATCTTAGAGAAACCTGTAGAAGATCAAGGTGACGGTACTGGACAGTTCTTGTGGCCTAAACAACAACGTAAAGACGGTAAGTGGTTTGGATTCGACATTGCTACGTTAGCTAAGAAACGTGGTAAGTACTTAGACAAAGGGCAGTTCAAAGCACAGTACTACAATGATCCAAGTGATCCTGACAATGTACCAGTATCAAGAGACAAGATACAATACTTCGACAGAAAACATTTACTATTAGATAATGGTCACTGGCATTACAAAGATAGTAAACTAAATCTATTCGGAGCTATCGACTTCGCATTTAGTTTAAGATCAAAGGCTGACTATACTGCACTTGTTCTTATAGGTGTTGATTCAGAGAATAACGTATACGTTTTAGACATTGACAGGTTCAGGACTGATCGTATATCTGAATACTTCGATCATATCTTTGAGTTACATAACAAGTGGTCCTTCAGAAAGCTAAGAGCAGAAGTTACTGTAGCTCAGATGGCAATCGTTAAACAACTAAAAGATTTAATTAAACAACACGGTCTAGCACTAAGTATTGATGAGTTCAGACCTAATAAACAACAAGGTAATAAACAAGAGCGTATTGCTTCGGTTCTAGAACCTAGATACGATAATCTTCAAATGTGGCATTATCGTGGTGGTAACACTCAGTACTTGGAAGACGAACTGTCTACACGTAACCCCCCACATGATGACGTAATTGACGCTCTAGCATCTGCAGTTGATATGGCTGTACGTCCAACACGTAACCTTAACAGGAAACGAGAGAATAACATTGTCTGGGCGAATAGCCGTTTCAGAGCAGGGAGTAGGTAATGAAAACTATTGATATTGAAAATCTTATCGATCCAGATAACCTTGCCGTAGAGATCGCAGATAAGTGGAGACTATGGCATCAGTTACGTAACCATTGGGTTGAAGGTACTAAAGAGTTACGTAACTACCTCTACGCTACCGATACAACTACAACAGCTAACGCAATCCTTCCTTGGTCTAACACAACAACTACACCAAAGATAACACAGATTGCAGATAACCTTCACGCTAACTACTTTGCAACTTTGTTTCCTCAACAGAACTGGATGCGTTGGGAAGCTGACTCACGAGATGCTGCAGTAAAAGCTAAACGTGACATTATTCAGTCTTATATGGAAAACAAGGTAAGACAGTCTGACCTACTGAACACAGTGTCTAATCTTATACAGGATTGGATTCTTTACGGTAACTGTTTTGCTATGGTTGAGTGGGAAGATGGTTATACTACAAAAGAAGATGGTGAGTTTATACCGAAGTATGTAGGACCAAGAGTTGTACGTATCTCACCATACGACATTTGTTTTAATCCTACGGCTGCATCATTTGATGATTCACCAAAGATAATGAAAAGCATTAAGTCTTTAGGTGAAATCAAACGTATGGTAGATGCTGATCCTCGTAACAAGTACCTTAATGGTGTATTTGAAAAGATGATGTATGCTCGTAAGTATGTACGAGGAACAGACGGTTATTTAGAAAAGTCTGAAGGTTTTGTTGCTGATGGTTTTACAAGCATAGAGCAGTACTATGAATCAGACTACGTAGAGATTATGACGTTCTACGGTGACATCTACGATCAAGAGTCTGGTGAGTTAATGTCAGACCGTGTGATTACTATCGTAGATCGTGCTCACGTACTAGACAATCAAGAGAATCCATCTTGGATGGGTAAGGCTCCTATCTTTCATAGTGGGTGGCGTAACCGTCCAGACAACCTATACGCAATGGGTCCACTAGATAATCTTGTAGGAATGCAGTACAGAATTGATCACTTAGAGAACCTCAAGGCAGATGTCTTTGATCAGATCGCATACCCAATACTAAAAGTAAAAGGTGATGTAGAGGACTTTGACTTCGAACCTGGAGCTAGAATCTACATGGGTGAGGAAGGTGACGTAGGTTACATGGCTCCTGATGCTACTGCACTAAACGCTGACCTTCAGATTCAAGTCTTAGAAAATAAGATGGAAGAGATGGCAGGTGCTCCTAGACAAGCTATGGGTATCCGTACTCCAGGAGAAAAGACTGCCTTTGAAGTACAAACACTACAGAACTCAGCGTCACGTATCTTTGAACATAAGGCTGCACACTTCGAGCGTACATTCATAGAACCTATGTTAAATGCAATGCTTGAGGTAGCTAGACGCTACATGAATCGTGCTGACATAGTAAGAGTATCTGATGAAGACTCAGGTGTTTTACAGTTTTTAGAAATAACTAGAGAAGATATTACAGCAAGTGGTAAGATAGTTCCTGTAGGAGCAAGACACTTTGCTGAACGTGCTCGTAGAGTACAGAACCTGATTCAGTTGTCTGCAGTAAAAGCACAAGACCCAACTGTAGCACCACACCTATCAGGTAAAGAACTAGCTCGTATCATTGCATACGAATTAGGTGAGCCAACACTATACGGTGAGAACATAACCGTAACTGAGCAACTAGAAACTCAGAAGATGGCTCAAGAAGCAGAAATGCTTAACGAAGAAGAACTAATGGCTGCACAAGAAATGGGGATTTGATATGCCAGGAAAAGGACAAATGTACAAAAAGAAGGCTCCTAAAGCACCTATGCCTAAGAAGAAGCCTATGCCTAAGAAAAAGAAGGTAATGAAATAAATGCACTCAGCTTGGACCAAAGGTCTAAAGGGTGAGGATAAAAACAAACGCATCGAAGAGATTATGTACTACAAGAATGCCTTCGATGATTTACAAGATGTCATTGAGCAGACACTATTCAAGAAAGATTCTGTTCGTGATTATAGCCCTGGATGGGCTGAAAAACAGATTGCCGTTAATGAGTACAATGCTGCTCTTGAGGACATTCTGAAACTAATAGACCTCAACCGTAAGGATCGATTACAATAATGTCAATATTTGATGAAGCAAAGTCTGCAGATGCCCAACCACAGGAAGCTCAGACTACACCAGAGCAGACGCAACAAGAAGAAAAACCAAAGGATTCTTACTTGCAAAAGCTCGTAGAGACAAGGGGTGATAACTGGAAAGACCCTGAAGTTCTTGCTAAAGGTAAACTTGAAGCTGATGAGCACATCAAGAACCTTGAGACTCAACTCACACAAATGCGAGAAGACCTCAGTAAGCAAGACTATGCAGCCCAGTTGTTGCAACAACTAGAGGGAAAGGCTTCGGCTCCCACCAACGAAAAACCTCTAGAGTCCAATAACAATAATAATGGTGGCACTAATACTGAAGGTAACACCAACCTTGCAGTGAGTGAGGATGATCTAAAAAGCCTTGTTGAAAAAACTCTAACAGAACGTGAGACTCAAGCTACTGTTCAACAGAATATTTCTACTGTTGACGCTAAGTTGCAAGAGACATATGGCACTGAGGCACGTAACGTACTAGTCAGTAAGTCGCAAGAACTTGGGATTAGTGTGGAGCGTATGCAAGATTTAGCAGCCGAATCACCATCAGCGTTCTTTGCTTTGATTGGCGAGAAACAACAGACATTCAAACCCATTACTCAGGGGTCTGTTCGCACAGAGGCTGTTGGAGTTAAACCTAACGCAGAACGTGATTTTAATTATTATCAAACTATGCGTAGAGAAAACCGTAGCTTATATTACACACCAAAGATGCAACAACAGATGATGGAAGATCGTCAACGTCTAGGTGATAAGTTCGGTGTTTAATCAACATAACTTTAATAAAGGAGATGCAGTATGTCTATGACAACTGGTAACGTGTCTCTCTTAACTCGCTCAGAGGTATGGTCTGGTGAGCTAAAAGAGATTCTGCGTGACGAGATGATGGCACAGCGTTATGTCCGTATGCTAGAAAGTTTTCCTGATGGCGATACGTTCAAGATACCATCAATCGGTCAAGCGCAAGTGGACAACTACGCTGAAGATACAGCGGTTCAGTATCGTCCATTGGATACAGGTCAATTCACATTCAGTGTTGACAAGTATCTATCATCAGCTACTTATATTACTAAGAAAGCTAAACAAGACATGTTCTACATGAACGAAATGGTTTCTCGTTTTGTTCCAGAACAAGAACGTGCTATCATGGCACACTTCGAAACAACGACTATGGCTGCTCCCGAAGCAGGTGTATCAGCAAACTCCAACGAGACAATCGATGGTGTAGAGCACAGATACGCTGCAGGAGGAACTGGTGCGGTTATTACACTTGAGGACTTCGCTCGTGCTCGACACGTACTGAAGAAAGCAAATGTACCTGATCGTAACCTAGTTGCTATCGTTGATCCATCAGTAGAGTACACATTGAATACTCTAACAAACCTAACAAACGTGTCAAACAACCCACGTTTCGAAGGTATTGTACGTGATGGTATTGCGACAGGTATGCAATTCGTTGCAAACGTGTATGGTTTTGACGTGTACTGCTCGAACTATCTAGCTGACGTTACTGACAGTGCGTTGCCTACATCAGCCGATGCTAATGTGGACTTCTCATCTGTTAATGGTAAGGCTAACTTGTTCTTCTCTGCAGACCCAAGTGCTTCCCCATTAGTGGGTGCATGGCGGCAAATGCCAGAAGTGGACTACGACTACAACAAAGACTTCCAACGTGATGAGTTTGTAACTACTGCTCGTTACGGTGTCAAGTTGTACCGTCCAGAGAACATGGTTCGCGTTGTATCTAAAACTAACGTCTAATTAAGATAAGGAGAAAGATACATGTCTTACAATAACTCAGATGGCCTACGTGTCATCACAGGTCTTGACCAAGGTGCTGCGATTGACGCAGGTACTACAACCAAGTCCGAAGTAAAAACCCTTGTAATTGATATTGCAGATGCTACAGAACTAGGTTCTTCAGCGGCAACACCAGTAGCGAATGATCCATTCATTCCTGCTAACTCTTACATCACAGGTGCTCACCTAATGGTGACTACTGCTTTTACTTCAGGTGGTTCTGCAACCTTGGGAATCGGTGCGTATAACTCTGCAGGTTCTGCTATTGATGCTGATGGTATCGATGCAACCATTGCACTTTCAGCATTAAACGCTACAACTAAGGCAGTCGCATGTGACGGTGCTTTAGTAGGTGGTGCAGTAATGACAGGTGCTGCAGACGCATACATCAAAGCTAACTACGGAACGGCTGCATTTACTGCAGGTGCTGCTAAGTTAGTTATTACTTACATCGAAACTTAATACTAACAGGTAGCTCCTTCGGGGGCTACCTTCTTTTATGCTCTTGAGGAATTTATAATATGGCAAACGTAAACCATTCAGCACTTTCAGACCCTTATCTTCATGAGCCAAAGGGTGTAGCTACTGCTAGTTCAGGAGATGTTTATTTAGCAAACGGATCAGGATCAGGAACATGGACTTCAAGACATTCAATGCTTACTGTTCACTTTTCTGATATATCTAGTGCGAGTGATATATATGTACCTATGCCGTATGCAGGTACTGTAACAAAGATACAAAGTGTTTTAAGTGGAGCAATATCAGGTTCAGATACAACATTTACAGTAACCAATTCTGCAGGTGCTTCGATGGGTGTGTTAACTGTAACTCAATCAGGTTCGGCTGCAGGAGATGTAGATACATTAGCTCCATCATCTAATAATACAGTAACCGCAAGTAGTTTTATAAAGATAGCCTGTAACGGTGGCGCAACTTCACACAAAGATTGTGTAATAGTTGTTTGTGTGGATGGATCATAATGAAAAGAACACTCCTACAAATAGTACAAAACATCTTATCGGATATGGATTCCGAAGATGTAAACAGCATCGGTGACTCTATAGAAGCAGAACAAATTGCATCTGTAGTACGTGATGTTTATCTTAACATGGTATCTACAAGGATGATACCAGAACACCAAGAATTAATGAAGCTTGTGAGTTTATCAGACTCTACAAGACCTACACACTTTCAAGTACCAGACAGTGTAAAAAGAATAGATTACATTAGATACAATGTTAAAGCAACTTCAGGTAATGAGTTTAGAGAAATAGAATATATTGAACCTCTAACATTCCTAACACTAAACAATGAAGGTGATGATGTAATAGTTGTTAATGACGTAAACGGAAGCACACCCATACTAATCCGTAACGACAAGATGCCTAACTTCTATACATCCTTCGATGACCTTCATATCGTAATGGATTCGTATGACAGTGCAGTTGATCAGATACTAGCAGAATCTAAGACACAGGCACTAGGACACAAGGTTCCTACATTTACAATAAGTGATAATTTTACACCTGACATAGATGCAGTATTGTTTCCGTATCTGATTGCTGAAGCTAAGTCTACATGCTTTTCGTTGTTTAAGAGTGGCGTAGATCAGAAAATAGAACAAGCCGCACGTAGGCAAAAGTCCTATATGCAGAGTGATATGTACAGAGTAAAGAAAGAAAACAAAAGGCCGTACTATGGTAAACGTTAACTTCGAGATTGATTACGACAGTAAAACACTGAAGGCTACATGTCCAGAAAAACTAGTTACTCCTATCCATGTAAGAAAATCACCAGATGGCTTTATATTCTTCGAGGTCCATGTAGAAAAAGGCAAGGTTCCAGGAGATTTAAGTGGAAAGTATACATCACTAGATAGTGCAAAGAAAGCAATACAAGTATATCTAAACGGAATTACTCCTTCTAAAACAGTTCGAAGAGAAGCGTTTGGTAAGGACTACGAGGAGCGTAAGAAACGAAATGCCACAGAGTCTAACACAAAGGGTAGTTAATACATTTGTAAAAGGTTTGATTACTGAGGCAGGTGAGTTAACGTTTCCACCAGATGCTTCAGTAGATGAACTTAACTGTGACCTTAGACGTGACGGTTCAAGACGTAGACGTAAAGGTGCAGCTAAAGAAACTAACCACGTACTATCTAGCTTTACAGTAGCTGATTCAGAAGTTACTGCAACAGGATCATGGTTGAATGTTGGCGGTGAGTCAGGTAAAGAGTTTCTAGTATTCCAGAAAGGTGCTACACTATACTTCTTTAATAAGTCTGATGTGCCCTTTTCAGCTAATATAGAAACAGCTACGGTTAATTTAGCAACATATGAAGTATCAGGGGGTGTTGGTGCATCTAACGCTAAGTGTAGTTTTACTTCACTAAAAGGTGCATTAATTGTAGTATCTGAAGCTATTGACCCTATCTATGTAGAGTACGATAATGTAGCTGAGACTGCTACAGTAAATCAGATAAGCTTTCGTACTCGTGACTTTGAATGGCAAGGTAACACAACAGATTACGATGAGTCTAAGTCTAGTCCATCAATTCAAAGACAGTACGATACAGAAAATGCAGGATGGGTTGCACCTAACGGTGACACTGCTCTAAGTGCGTATCAATCAGCTAATTCTAATAAACACCCACCTCTTACACATGCTTGGTATGCAGGTAAAGACTCTACTGGTGCTTTTGATGCGGCTGAGTGGGCAAAGGTCTACACAGGTAACAGCCTTACAGGTAACGGTCACTACATACTAGACTTCTTCAGTAAAGATCGTTCTACTGCTTCAGGTATATCTGGTCTTACAACAGAAGTGGAAGCAAGTAGATTTAAAACTGTAGCTAACTTCGCAGGACGTGCTTTCTATGCAGGTTTGAACAGTAGTAAAAACTCAGATATAATATTGTTTAGTCAATTAATAGATGACTTTTATCAACTAGGTGAGTGCTTACAAAGAAATGATCCTACATCAGAACAGATA
>CETF01014293.1_pt1 | contig 14233 bp, 29 predicted proteins | sample 326991 | NCBI WGS metagenome assembly CETF01 (sample SAMEA2622331, study PRJEB7988) | marine metagenome | biome: marine biome (ENVO:00000447); feature: surface water layer (ENVO:00002042); material: "saline water (ENVO:00002010), including plankton (ENVO:xxxxxxxx)" | depth 5 m | reverse complement strand
ATAGGCGATTTAGTTGCTTGTTACTTGACAAATACATCAGAATATGAAACATTGATGGACGTGGGAATAGTAATAGGAATCAGACAAGATCTGAAACAGATATTAGTTGTATCAACCAATGGCACTAAAATGTGGTGGAATGATAAAATATGGAAGACTCTGCAAAGAAACTAAAGATGGGAGAGAACGTAATCTTTATTGAAGATTACGACGTGTGGGATCACAACGTAAACGGAATGACTGGAATGTTTTATAGATACGAGACAAGTGGTAATTGCCTAGTTCATGTACCTTCGATCAATGAATGGTGTGAACCTAGACCTGAGTTCATCAAGACAAAATCTAAGGGCAGGGTTCCAAAGAAAAACGCAGAGTTTTGCAAAACAATCAGAACAATGATTAATACATATGGTGGACATCGATAGTGAAAGATGGTATCCTGTTCACAAAAGATTTTGCTTTGTTAGCAGTACCTTTTTGTGTGGGCATAACTTTCTCCGCAGGGTTTGTCATCGGAGAACTTTTAATTGAAAGAGTGAAACAAAATGTTATTAAAAAGTAAAGTATTGTTTAGTGTTATTGTCGGGAGTCTTCTGGTTGGATGTCCAGGTGAGGACTGCGCTCCAGAAGACAACGACTACTCTCATACAGAGTATGATTGTTATATCAAAGATTATTCTGTAGATGTTTGCAATGGTGACTCGTGCCGCGCTGAGACTAGAAGCAAGCGAGTTTGTGAAGACGTTCACGTTTGCTATTCGGAAGACTACTAGGAGATAGGCAATGTCTAGGGACATAGAGAAAGTATCTTATATGACCGACGAGGGTAGGAACGTCGTACTGCCACACCCTCAATCTGGAAAGTTTTTGTTGACCTATTTCAACATATCAAAATTTTCTTCTACAAACGTCAGCAGGTACTTTTCGCTGTATCGCTTTGTCACTCACGAAAAGGTCAAGGACAATGACCCGGTGCTCACCATGAAGAGTGGCGAGAAGATCAGAGTCTATCACGGTGGCGATTCAAGTCAAATGCTTGCAGAGGCAGCGGGACTAATAGATAAGCATGATAACAAGACAGGTCTCAAGGAATCTTTGACCAAGAAGATAAAGGAAAAGAAGTTGACACCTCCTAGTATCTTTGATCAGGATGACCAAGAGTATAGTGATTATCCCAGTTATTTTTTAGACAATGAGTATGATGATGACATCTATTAAAACAGGTAGGGATGAGACAGCAATTTGACATTGGCGATTTGGTAGAGGTTGCGCTTCCTTATTCGAAAGACAGGAAGAGGCATCCAGTTGGTTTGGTTGTCCACACAAGGGTGATCAATGCCAACCTTATGGAACCAGATTTGTACAAGTGGCATCCAGATGAATACACTTGCCTAGTCAAAATCCTCGGTGAAGAAGATGCTCGCTGGGTTAGAGCAAAGTATCTAAAAAGTTTGAGTAAAGCAAATGTTTCTGAAGAGTAAATTGGCAAAAGCGATATCCTCCATTTCTCCCATAGTCTTTCTTCTTGGTGCCTTGTTTAGTTTTGTATACGCATATACCTTGAACAAGGAACTGAAAAATCTAGAAAGGCAGATTGAGACCTTGAATGCAAAGAAGGCAAGGTCAATCGAAGAAAAGGCAGATAAGTTGATAGAAGACCTGGAACGCATCGGGAAGTAGAGTCTGGGATGAAGAACCCTCAATTAAAAGTATTCACCGGTCCTATGTTTGGTGGCAAGACAACTAAGATGTTGGCAGCACTGGAAAGGTTTCACTATCAAAAAAAGCGCACCATCCTATTCAAACCAAACATTGACAAAAGATATTCTGAAGAAAAGGTTGTGACACATAAAGGTCAGACGCACAACTGCATTCTTGTATCTGATGGTTCCGAGATATTCGATGCGTCACTCGAAGCAGATGTGGTTGCTGTCGATGAATTGTTTATGATACCAAATTCCTCAAAGGTGCTGCTTGAACTTTACAAAAGGGGAAAAACGATTCTTGTGTCAACTCTTCAACTGTCGTCTCAACCGACAGGATACACTGAGTTTGAAGAAGTTAAGAACTTATTGCCTTGGGCAACCAGCATAGAGGTGTGTCCCGCAGTTTGTTCAAAGTGTGACGCCGACGCTTTCTACACAGAGAGACTTTCCAAAGAGGACAAAGAAGTTTTGGTTGGCGGTGCGGAGTCTTATCAACCTGTTTGTTTCAAACATTCTTTATTAAAAAAACTTGACAATTAATTGTTGGTGCTTAGATTAAGATAACAAAGATTTTATTAACATCAAAAGGAGAAAATCATGAGTAAAGTTATTGGCATTGACCTTGGAACATCTAATTCCTGCGTAGCAGTTATGGAAGGAACTGAACCAAAGGTTATCACAAACAGAGAAGGTTCCAGGACAACCCCTTCGGTTGTTGGGTATACAAAGGGAGAAACAATCGTGGGCAGTCCTGCAAAGAGGCAGGCAGTCACCAACCCAAAGAATACCATCTATTCAGCAAAAAGATTTGTTGGCATGAGGCATGACGAAGTTGAGTCTGAGATCTCTAATGTGTCTTTTGACGTGCAGAAGAGCAAAGATGGCATGTGTGAGATTGTGGTCGAGGGCAAGGGCGTTGCCCCGCAGACTATCAGTGCTCAGATCCTCTTGAACATGAAGGAGGCAGCAGAGTCTTATCTTGGTTCCTCAGTCAGTGAGGCAGTGATCACAGTTCCCGCATACTTTAACGACGCCCAGAGGCAAGCGACTAGAGACGCAGGAAAGATTGCCGGTCTTGAAGTCAAAAGGATTATCAATGAACCTACCGCCGCAGCATTGGCGTATGGTTTGGACAAGGGGGATGATAAAAAGATTTTAGTTTATGACTTGGGCGGTGGAACCTTTGACGTGTCCATCTTAGAGATTGGGGATGGAGTTATTGAAGTTGTTTCAACGAACGGGGACACTCACCTTGGAGGTGATGATGTTGATAACATAATCATTGATTGGATTGTGGAAGAGTTCAAGAAAGAGTCTGGCATTGATCTCCGCAATGATTCAATGGTCATGCAGAGGTTGAGGGAATCGGCAGAGAAGGCAAAGATAGAATTGTCTAGCACCCAGCAAACAGATATCAATCTTCCTTTCATCACTGCCGATGCAACTGGACCAAAGCATTTACAAATGAACTTGACCAGGTCTAAGTTCGAAAACATGATTGGAGAACTGGTCGGTCGGTCGATGGTCCCTGTCAAAAAGGCACTGAAGGATGCAGGTACTAGCAAGGATGGGATTGATGAGATACTCTTGGTGGGAGGTTCTACAAGGATTCCGCTAGTAAAGAAAACGGTGGAAGAGTATTTTGGAAAGTCTTCAAGTGCGTCTGTCAATCCTGATGAGGTTGTGGCGTTAGGTGCAGCGGTACAAGGAGGTGTGTTTACTGGTGAAGTTAATGACATTCTTCTTCTTGATGTCACTCCTTTGTCTTTGGGACTTGAGACGATGGGAGGTGTCATGACCAAGTTGATCGATAGAAACTCTACCATTCCTTGTACGAAAAAACAGGTCTTCACTACCGCAGCAGATAACCAACCAGCGGTAGATATAAAGGTCCTTCAGGGAGAGAGGGAGTTCTCAGCAGACAATAAAATGCTTGGCACTTTTAAGTTGGATGGCATTTTGCCTGCACCTCGCGGCGTCCCTCAAATCGAAGTGACTTTTGATATTGACGCAAATGGTTTGGTCAGTGTTTCTGCAAAAGATCAGGCAACAGGCAAAGAACAAAACATTACCATTACTGGTTCTGGTGCAATGTCAGACTCAGAGATTGATAGGTTGGTGAAGGAGGCAGAAGAGAATGCCGCATCGGATAAGGCACGCCGAGAACTCGTCGATGATAAGAACTCACTTGAAGCACTTTGTTTTAGAGCAGAGGATCTAATGTCTGAACACGGAGATAAGATGTCTGATGCAGACAAGGACAACTTGAAGCAGGTCATTGCTGAATCTAGAGAACTCGCACAATCAGGAGACGGAAGATCAGTCAAGGATCAAATTCAGAAACTAAATGATTCTGTACAGGAAGTATCTAAGCAAATGTACCAGGCACCACCTCAAGAGAGTCATGACCAACCTCCCCCTGATGACGATGATGTGATCGATGTAGACTTTGTGGAGTCAGAGAATGCCGATTGATTTTTATGAATTTTCTTTTGATCTTTTTTACAAAGGCATGTTCTTCTTCCTGGGCGTCATCGGATTGTTTTTGATGCTGGGATCTTCTCGCTAGTCGCGGTCTTTAGAAGGTTGCAATGATCAAACAATGAAGGTCGGTGATCTGGTGAGATACAGGGGGGATATTCGTAAAGAGTTCTCCGGTCATCGCGGCGTCGATGGGGTATATATTGTGAAACGTGTGGAGAGTAATAATTGTTGGGTCTTTTTGTTTGGACATGAGGTGCCGATACAGATGGACTTAATGGAGGTCATCAGCAAGAGTCAACAAAATGTTTGACATATTTTCACGAGATGGTATAATAGATCATAATGTTTGAGGAGGTTGTCATTGAAAGTCGGCGATTTGGTCACACCAAATGATTGGGGGTTCGGAGTCAATCTTGAGACCGGAGAGTACATAAGGATTAAACCAGGTGCACCACCTCAGATAGTTACAAAGTTGATTAAAGTGAAAGATTGCAAAATACTAGAAGCAGAAATTTACTTGCCATGGCGAAACGAAAAGTGTAGAGTGACAGGCAGTGAGTTCAAGGTTATTAGCAGGAGGGTGAAATGAACGTTGGTTATGCATGTATCAATATGACTTTATCTGAAGTCCCAAAGTCTAAGAGGGTTACGACCAACAGGTCTATGATCAAAAAGACCTTCAAGGAAAAAGGTTTGGAGTACGCATCGGAACTTGCCTTGCTCAATGTGAAGGATCTAAAGATGATACTTTCTTGGAATGAGTTTCATGGAATCAAGAACTACAGAATGTCTTCGGATATCTTTCCCTGGTGTTCAGAATATGAACTCAAAGACTTGCCAGACTACGATGAGATTTGTTACCATCTCGATGCCGCAGGGGAGTTCGCATATACTCACAATCATAGGTTGACGTTTCACCCTGGTCCCTTCAACGTCCTTGGTTCTCCCAAGCAATCAGTTGTAGACAAGACTATAAAGGAACTCAACACACACTCAGAGATTTTCGACTTGATGGGTTTCATTGATGCAACGCCATTCAACAAGATAAACATTCATGTCGGTGGCACATATGGTGGTCAATTCACCGAGACTGCAAAGCGTTGGTGTGAAAACTATTTGAAATTAGATACCAACACTCAGAACAGATTGACACTAGAGAATGATGACAAAGCAAGTATGTGGAGTGTCAAGCATTTGTATGATCATGTCTATAGTAAGGTCAGAGTGCCGATTGTCTTCGACTATCATCACCACAGATTCTGCACCGCAGGTCTCAGTGAACAAGAGGCGTTAGATATGGCGGTCTCCACCTGGCAAGACATTGTGCCAGTTGTGCATGTTTCGGAATCTAGGGCAGAGGAACAAGGCGATCCCAAGATTAGACCACAGGCGCATTCTGACTATGTTAACAATCCTGTAAATACTTATGGACATGAAGTTGACATTATGCTAGAATGCAAAAAGAAAGAGTTGGGAGTGCTGAGATACAGAAAAGTATTGAAAGAGAGGAATAATGAAGAAAGACACAATCGAATTGACAGCAGTCAAATTAACTTTGCAGTCAATTGTTAGAGACTTAAAGATGATCGAGCAAAGGGTGCGATCCCTTGAGGGGTCAATCGCTGAACAGGATACTGTGGAAATTGAACTCGAAGACGATTTTGATGGAGATTATTTACATCATTCTTTCTTGTCAAACGTTGAGAGTTATGATACAATGAAAACCAAGAAAGACCTTGAACAATGGAGAGAATCTAGTAAGGTCGTTGTTGATGAAGCACTAAAGGAGAAAGAGGAGTGATTGACTTACTGATAAATGTCATGGTTTTGGCAGCAGGAATCTTTGTTGGTTCGGCAGCATACGACTATTGGCGAAACAAAAACCTATAGACTGATATGCCCTGATAGCATAATGGATAATGCAACGGTCTTCTAAACCGTCGATTGCAGGTTCGAGTCCTGCTCAGGGCGCTTATTTTTTATCTTGACAATGTGTTGAAGTTCTTGTATAATAAGAACCAAATAAAGGAGAAAAAAATGTTTACCTTATTGGACTATCTAAATGGAAACCCGCTTACTACAGGTATGCTATCAGACATGCTTTTTTTTGGTGGCATGTATATTTCGTATAGAATTTCAAAATACTCTGCCGAAACTGTAAAGAGTCATTACGACCAGTAAAGGTTGGAGAGAAACATGTTACAGCATTTAGCAAACTGCCACGGTGAGTGGAACTTGATCATCGCAGCGGTCGGTTCTATGCCATTCATCGGCGCATGGTTAAGGGCAAAGAAAGGGAGTCAAAATGAAAGTCGGTGATTTAGTTACTCTATCTGCTCGTGCCAAGAAGTTGAACAAGTTTGATTGGATTGTTGAGGGCGATGTGGGTCTCATCACAGAAATAGTCGGTCCAAGATATATAACATCTTACAAAGTTTTGTGGAATCAGAGCGGCAAAGATGCTCGTGGAATGGTTCATGTCGCTCTCTGGGGCGATAGGTTCTACAGAAGAGAATTGAAATTTGCAAAGAATATGCGCCAGTAGTTCAGGGGTTAGAACGCTCGTCTTATAAGCGGGAAGTCGGTGGTTCAATTCCACCCTGGCGCACCAAAGATTAGAAAGGAGGGGGTCTTATGTATTCAACAATCTGGTGCTATAAGACATCCACTAGTGATAAGTATATTTCTTTTGAAGTTAGGTATCCCATAACAAGAACTCAGGCAATGTATATAGCAAAGAAGAGGCACAATGTTTCTAAGATCACCGAGATGATCCCCTGCTCCATGCTCATCAACAAAGAAAGTTCTTTTTGAAATATGTCTCGAAGTCTGATTGAAGAAAAGTGGAATAGCATAACTCATTCAATCATGTTTGGATTTTTTGTTGGTTATCTTATTGGGGCAGATAAACCACTGAGACTTTTTTGCTTTGGACTTGCCACAACGATGCTCTTCTCCTCATTGTACCATGCAGTCGAGGAAAAAAGAAGAAAGAATAACCTTCGAAAGTTAGATATGATGTCTATCCATGTGACAATTATGACTACAGGTGCAGCATATGTTATGGCATATGGTCAAGCGTTTTTTATATATTTGGTGCTTTTGGTTGGATTTTTGGGGATATATTACATCCAGGCAAACTATGGAACAAAGGGATTCGAGGGGAGAGTTTCGATGTCTTTTGTTTTGTTCGGACTCGCCGCTGCCGTATTGGCGACTTTAAGTATTGTGCTGAGTGGCAATTCATATAATCTAATAAGTTTTGTATTGGGTATAATTTTTTATTTGACTGGATTAGTTTTTTATGTTAAAGATGTAAGAAAGTGGTATCACACTGTTTGGCACTTGTTTGTCATCGGTGGATCACTTGTGCATCTAAACGGTTTATAAGGAGATAATATGTTAGATTTAGAAAAAGAAGTCAACTGGTCTAAAGTTTTTGGAGTAGTAAACTCTGTCAATTCAATGAAGAGAAATCAGACTCTTCCACTTCGGACTGAGATTGTGGAGATGGCGATTGACAAATATAGTGGCGGCAAGTTAAAGTACGTCGGCGACTCTGCCGATGGTATGGACTTCGAAGGTACGGACGGTCTCAGGTATGAATGCAAGATGCAGGGTAGCATCTTTCAACCGAGGACTCCACATACTGCAAAAGTAATCTTGAAGAACCATCGAGGCAGGGACTTGGGACATCCACCGAAGACTTTTGATAAGATGATCTTCATCGATACTGGCAAGAGAAAGGTTGGCGTTGTTAATTTTGAAGACCTGACAATGTTCAAGAATGATGCCAACGTAACTTGCCGGGTAGAGGATCAGAGTATTATCAAAGTCGTCGCTGATGGTGTGTCTCCCGATAAGACTTATGATGGACTTAACATGGAGACCGTCATCTTTGAGGCAATTCATAATAGTTTGAAATAGTCCTTGACAGTGCTTGAAGTTTGAAGTATAGTCAGTCTCACAAAAGCGAACAGGGAGTCTAAGATGGAAGCACTTGAGATAACGTTACAGCAAAGAGTTGATAAGGTGAAGGAAAACATGAAGAAGATGCCCGCTGTAAGTCACTGGCATCGTCATGACAAATTTGTAAACTCTATTTCTGATTACTATGAAAGGAATGGCAGATTAACACACTCTCAGGTCAGATACTTTTCATCTTTGGAGGAAATGTATTCAGAAGAGAATATCTCTGCTGAAGAGGAGTGGCGAGGCAAATACTTAAACGAACAAGAGTATAGAGAGATGGCACTGAAGGTTGCAAATTATTATCACCATGCATCTGAACCATATTATTCAGATATCGTTAGCAAGATAATGGCAGACCCTGATGGTCATACCCTCTCTCGTCATGAATTTGTTAAAATAACTGCCAATAAGTTCTCCGTGAAAGTTCTGGATGCATACAAGTCTGAACCTCGATTCAAAAAGGGCGACGTCGTTGAACTGAGAAAATCTCATCGAGTTGATTTAATTCCTTGGAACGGACAAAATACGACCTTCCTGGTTAAGACTAGATTGCAAGACAAGAAGATGGTCGGTTTTATTTTAGATGTAGATTGCAAACCCATCACAAGACCTGCAAAAGGTGCGAAGGTTTACAAGGTTTTATTCGCAGGCGAGATGCCGATTTATACACATGAAAGCGACCTCAAGAGGGCAAAGGTATGACAGAGATGGACCCGTTCGAAATACATCCAGAAATTAAATCAGTAAACAAAAAAGAAGAAAAGATATTGACTAAAGAAAAGATATTGTCTATACTTAGAACAGAATCTGAAAGGATCAGCAGGGAATCAATTCCTACTTGGGGCTGGACTACGAACGACCTTTTGGAGGTAATAGACAACATAGAGGAAGGAATAAACAAGTTATGAGTGATGCTTTTTTGAACAACTACCAAATATGAATAGTGTCTTGGAGGAGATAAATTAATGAAAAATGTTCAGAAAATTGGTGATGAGTTGCTAACAGAATTTGTCAACAAAGAGTATAACAAAGTTCAAGAACTTTGGTCTGAGTTTACCATTAGGCACAATGAATCTTTTGAACTCGTTAAGGAATTACATTGCTATAAAAACCCTAAGATTACGGACGCCGCGGTCAGCACAGCGGTAGTCACGTCGGTAAACACATTGAGGCAAGCCCTCGAAGCGTGGAAGGGGAAGAAACTTCGACGGACAGAGGTTTGTAGTGTGGTGGATGGAGTCGATTTTATCACTATAACTGACACTTGGGAGAATCACACAGAAACTACAACGAGACCTTTTGGCGAGAGCGAGTATCTGCAACACCACTACGATGGAATAATTACTCAATCGGAGTTGCACGCAATTTTGGAATCCTTAAAAAAAGGAGAGAAGGTGATTAACTACAGAAACTAGGTTTTGAAGTACTCGCAAAATTAAATTCAAAAAAATAAGAAAATATATTTGACTTCTGAATAGGAATTTGAGAAACTAATTACGTTGTTAAGAACTGCTTCATAAAAGGAGACAATCATGGCAGTTGATTTTAAGACATTCTCAAGCGTGGTAGATCATGTTACCGCAGTCCGTAAACCAATCTTGCTTCGCGGGCGTCATGGTATTGGAAAGTCCACCGTGGTCTATCAGTATGCAGAAAAAATCGAAATGCCAGTTGTCGAGCGTCGAGCATCTCAAATGACTGAAGGTGATCTTGTTGGACTGCCGACTATCAATGATGGTTCCACATCTTTCAATCCACCGGACTGGTTCAAGACTGCTTGCGATAATGCCGTTGTTCTTTTCCTCGACGAAGTGGATCGAGCGACCATTGAGGTCCGACAAGGCATTTTTGAGTTGACGGACAGTAGAAAGTTAAACGGTCATACTTTACACCCGGACACTCTCATCTTCGCAGCAGTTAACGGTGGAGAGCATGGCGCGGAATATCAGGTTGGTGAAATGGATCCTGCCGAACTTGACCGATGGACTGTCTTTGATGTGGAACCTTCCATTGACGATTGGTTGTCCTGGGCAAAAGACTCTGGAATCTCTCAAGAGATCTGGGATTTTATAAATCAAAACCATGCACACCTGGAGCATGATTCAGAGTTTGAACCAAACAAGATCTATCCATCTCGTCGATCTTGGGAACGTTTGAATGAATGCTTGACTAAGGCAGACTTGATTGGTGAATCTTCTTCTGTTTTGTTTACTCTGACATCTGCATTTGTTGGATTCGAGGCAGCAGTGGCATTCAACGATTTCATCCAAAACTATGATCGACAAGTGACAATCGAAGATATTTTGATTGATGGAAAGATTGAGAAGGTTGCGGATTTTGGAATCAATGATCACAATGCATTGATCGAGAAGATTGAATCCTCTGGAGTTCTTTCTGATGTGTTGCCAAAGGAGCAGGTCGATAATCTTGCGAGATATTTTGTCACCCTACCTTCGGAAGTTGCTATGAAGTTGTGGTCTGCCCTCGGCGGCGGTGCACTTGAGAACACCCTTAGTCTACATCAGAGTGATGTCGAAGGTTCTTCCGTCTCAGACTATCTCGTCAAAATCTTAGCAACTGATGACTAAAAATACTTGACACTTAATCCTTAATGTGTATAATCATAATCAACGTTGAACTTTATCTTGGAGCAATGGTCGATGTCCGACAATAAAGAAAAAGAATTTGACTTGAACATGCACACTGCAAGGTTGCTTATGGAGGAACCTTTCTTTGCCGCACTGTCTCGAAGGATTGACAAGAGGGCATCCCGTGCGATACCTACAGCAGGAGTGTTGATAAATGAAAACACATCTCAGTTTGAAATGCTTTACAATCCTGATTGGTTCGCCACGCTTACAAACGACGAAAGAAAAGACGTCCTTAAACATGAGTTCTATCACATTATATTTAAGCATGTAACAGATAGAATGCCTCAAGACATAAACATAAAATTGTGGAACATTGCAACTGACCTTGCAATCAATTCTCACTTGACACATCTTCCAGAAGGTGGATTGATACCAGGCGAAGGTATATTCAAAGATTTGCCAAAGGGAGAATCGGCAGAGTGGTATTTGAAAAATATGCCAGATTTCCAAAAAGGAGGACCAGGAGAGGGCAAAGGGGCAAAGGGCAATGGGGACCCTTCGAAGAGTGGAGAAAGTGCCTTAGAATCGAGTTCTGACAGTCAGGATGATGCCCCGGATACTCTGGATGATCACAGTGGATGGGGGAGTGTGTCCCAAGAGGCAAAAGAGATTGCTGGCGAGAGACTGAAAGATATAGTCAAGAAGGCAGCAAACGAGGCAGCGCAAAGCAATTCTTGGGGGTCAGTCTCAAGAGAGGTCAAGAAAAAGATTATGGATTCAATCACCGCAAAGGTTGATTGGAGAAAGGTCTTGAGGTATTTTGTGAAGACTTCTCAGAAAGCAAACAAAATGTCTTCAATTAAGAAAATCAATAGAAGATATCCTTATATCCATTCTGGTCGAAAGTCGAGTCGAGTTGCAAAGATTGCGATCTCCATTGATCAGTCTGGTTCCGTCAATGATGCAATGCTTTCATTGTTCTTTGCCGAGTTGTCAAAACTTGCTGAACTCGCTGAATTTACCGTGATTCCTTTTGACACTCAAGTTGCCGAGGATAAGGTCTACACATGGAAGAAGGGACAGACTAAAAAAGCGGAGCGGGTTCTTTCTGGTGGTACAGACTTCGATGCTCCTACTGAATATGTTAACGAAAGAAATTTTGATGGACATATTGTCTTGACAGACCTTTGTGCCCCGAAACCTAAACCCAGTAAATGTCAGAGAATGTGGATGACTACAAAGAACTATGCTGAACGACCTTATTTCTCAACTAGTGAAAAGATAGTGGTGGTTGACAAATGAAGATTGGCACACAAGTGAAGTATTCCCCGGACAAATTAAAAAATAAGTATTATAAACAAGTCTCCATTGACTTCACGCAACAAGAGTTGTTACAGTCCAGGGGAGTGGTTGTGTCTGTAGAGAGTGAAGATACAGTCAAGGTTAGATGGTATGGTAAATGGGATTCTTGTGAATATGAATCTCCTAAAAACTTGATTGCGATTGCATAGTATGACAGACCAGAGGCAGGCAAGGAAAGATTTCAGTGCGATATTCAAAAAATGGTATTCAATGCTCGTCAAGAAATACGCTAGGGAAGTTTTGGATGGCAAGTGTTCTTTGGAGTTGGCAGCACGGAAAGTCTCATATAAATCAGGAATTGAAGACGTTTTCGAGGTTGAGAAGGATTTGATTGAGATAATCAAAAAAATAGGTTACATATCACAAACAGATTTCACTTGACAAACAGGCACAAGATGATATCATATACCCACACTCAGAAAAGAATGGAGAAAAAAATGAATCCAATTTGTGATGATTGCATGGTAGAATACTCCCCAAAGCGCCGAGAATTGGGATACAGGACTTGCTTAGATTGTGGGTCTACTCGTGCCCTCAGAGAAATGAACCGAAGAAAGAAGTGCGTCGCCCCGGCGTTTAATAAAGGGGCGTATCAGTATGTCGGAACCGTCCAGGCAGCAAGGAGCGTCGGACGATGATTAAGAACGTTTTTTTTGTTTTATTTTCAACTGTTATCTTGACAGGATGCCCCCAGGAGGATTCGGAATCCCAGTGTGAAAAGGTGATGGAGTGTCAGCAGGATTCTGAGATGACTTGTGAAAAAAGAGAAAACAGTTGTGGTGAGGACTGCCATTACTATGTGATCGAGCACTGCTATGAAGTCTGCAAAGAATAGAGAGTAATGGTTGATCTTATAGTTGTACTATATTTTGCTTTGACTTTGGGATTTCTACCTTTCTTCTTTTTGGTTCCTTTGCTCTTCAAAAAAAAGAAAATTGAAATCATAAAAAAGATTTGACAAATCAAAAGCAGGTCGATATAGTGGTAACATAACCAATCAGGAGATGAAAATGAAAGTCGGTGATTTGGTGAGGTACAAAAGTTCTTCCTGGCAACATTGGGTGGGCATTGTTATCAGAGAGATACCAGGCACCCAAGAGGTGAGGGTGGTACATTGGATTGCACCAAAGGAAATGGTAAGTTCAAATCCCAAAAACCAAATGGAGGTCATCAGTGAAAGTCGGTGATTTAGTGAGAGACAAAGATGAGAGCATCCGCGGCACTGGCGAGATTGGAATCATTATCAAAATAGATGAACCAGAGGGAATGTTCAAGGTAATGTTCAACAATGGTTCGGAATGGTTAACGGAAATGTTTCTGGAGGTGATAAGTGAAAGTCGGTGATATTGTTCAGCACGCTTTTTCTGAGAGAATCGGCATGATTATCAGAAAAAGTTTTCCCTGGATTGGCAGTGCAACTCAAAAAGAGTTTGACATTTTGTGGAGAGATGGCACAATGGGAAAAAATATAATTCATTTTGACTTGGAGGTCTTCAGTGGAAACGATTAAAATATTGATTGCGGTGCTCATTCCGTTTTTCATCATAGGTTTGGGTGTCTTTTTGTCATTGGTTGTGATGTGAGAAGGTTGATTACCTTGGGGTCTATCAGGCGTCTTGCGCGTCAGTTTATAGACATTTCTCCAAAAAAAAGAGAAAAATTACTGGAATCGCTTGACAGTGAGACAAAAATCCTTATACTTGAACGTATCGCAGAAATAAAAAAAGAAAGGGACAGGCGATGAACTTAGTCGATCAAATTATGAAGTACGAATCCGATGAGATGACCGAGGAAGAGGTAGTTGATTTTTTCCAAGAACTACTGGACACGGGAACACTGTTTCATCTTCAGGGTCACTATCAGAGATATGCCAGCGCGTTGCTTCATCATGGTGTGATTGAGATAAAGGACAGTGATTTAGATGATTAGTTTTTGGCAGGCACTAATCAAGGGTCTCACTTTTTTTGAAAAAAAAGAAAAAAAAGATTTGACTCCCAAGAAATAACTCGATAGAGTATATACACAATCAGGAACAAGGGGGTGACAAATGAAGACTTACGAAATCACAGTATCTTGGGAAGTTAAATCGACAATTAAGATCGAGGCAGAGTCTGAAGA
>CETF01023796.1_pt1 | contig 14393 bp, 17 predicted proteins | sample 326991 | NCBI WGS metagenome assembly CETF01 (sample SAMEA2622331, study PRJEB7988) | marine metagenome | biome: marine biome (ENVO:00000447); feature: surface water layer (ENVO:00002042); material: "saline water (ENVO:00002010), including plankton (ENVO:xxxxxxxx)" | depth 5 m | reverse complement strand
AACATCAACTGTAATAACTATATTTGATCAACCATCATTACAAAATGGAGATTTATTATATTCAGCATCTGACGGTTCTTCATTTATTACTTTTAATCATTTACAGTCTAAATTATCAACCGGTGCTAATACAATATTTATGGCATCAGGTAGTACGGTATTTACTTTAAATCCTACTGGGTCTGGCATCCCAGGGCAATCTAATTCATATATTTTATCAACAGGTACATGTCCTACTCCAACTCCTACTGTTACACCGACTAAAACTATTACTCCTACAAATACTGTTACACCTACCAATACACCAACTAAAACTGTAACAGCATCTCCTACAGCAACAGCAACTTCAACAGCTACCCCGACAGTTACTCCATCTCCTTCTAATCCGTTAGATGCTTCTAACTATAGATTAGCTACAAGTGCATCAGCAGCTTGTCATACTGGAGAAGGCCCATCAGTTGTTATAGCTATATATGATGCAGATCAACCATTAGAAACTGGAGAAATCTTATATCAAAACTCTGGAGGTACCGACTTTTGGACTTTTTCAGAACTACAAAGCCTTGTTACTTCATCTGCTAATACTTTATTTGTCCAATCAGGAAGTATAGTTTATACAGTAAATGCTACAGGATCTAATAGTTTTGTATCAGGTTCTGGAGCTTGTCCTACCCCTACACCAACTCCAACAGCTAGTCCTACAGCTACTGCTACACATACCCCTACTGCATCACCAACAGCTACTTCTACAGTAACCCCTACTATTTCGGATACACCAACAAGCACTCCTACTAATACACCAACTAAAACTGCTACATCTACTATAACTCCTACTATATCTGATACACCAACTAATACTCCTACAGAAACCCCTACAGAAACTCCTACTAATACAGCAACACCAACTGTTACTCCTACTATATCTGATACTCCTACTCAAACTCCTACTAATACAGCAACAGCTACTAATACCCCGACTAACACTCCTACTAATACAGCGACAGCTACCAATACTCCAACTAATACTCCAACTAATACCGCAACCTCGACTGAAACTCCTACACCTACAAGTACTATATCTAATACTCCTACAAGTACTACGGCAACCCCTACTCCTACCGTAACACCAACTACAACTACGGCTACACCTACTCCTACCGCAACACCAACTACAACTACGGCTACACCAACCGCTACACCATCTCCTACTAGTACTACCGCTACACCAACAACAACACCATCCCCTACAACAACTACTGCAACTCCTACACCAACTAGTACTACAGCTACCCCTACACCAACTCCTACAACAACTACGGCTACACCAACACCAACTAGTACTACTGCAACTCCTACACCTACAAGTACAACCGCTACTCCTACACCAACTAGTACAACCGCTACTCCTACACCAACTAGTACTGTAACACCAACTACAACTACGGCTACGCCTACACCTACAAGTACTACGGCAACACCAACACCAACTAGTACTACGGCTACGCCTACACCAACTCCTACTATAACACCAACTAGTACTACTGCTACTCCTACGCCTACAAGTACTACTGCTACTCCTACACCAACTAGTACTACGGCTACTCCTACTCCTACGAATACTGCAACTCCTACAAATACAACCGCTACTCCTACTCCTACTACAACGACGGCTACTCCTACTCCTACGAGTACTGTAACACCGACTACTACTACTGCAACACCAACACCAACTAGTACCACTGCAACTCCTACGCCTACAAGTACTGTAACACCTACTACTACAACTGCAACCCCTACTCCTACTAATACAACTGCAACCCCTACTCCTACGAGCACTGTAACACCTACTACTACGACAGCTACACCTACTCCTACTAACACAACTGCTACTCCTACTCCAACAAAGACTGTAACACCTACACCATCTGTACACCAGATAACTAGTATAGACTTATTTACTACTAATGCTAGTTGGACTGGATTAAATGCTGGTGATAATAATTCAACAAGTGCTTGTGGAACTATTGGAATTGGTGACTCAGAATATGAAGACGTAGTTATAATCAAAGCAGCAGCTAATGGAAATGATAATTATCCTGAAGTAAATGACTTAGTTAAAAAAGGATCTCAAACAGCAACCGGAGGAGGTTATTTCGGATATGTAGATACTTCAGGTAGATTTGGAGCAGGACCTCAAAATGCTTATATTACTATAACCGGTACAGGACATATTGATGGTGTTTATGCATGTGATGCAACTCAAACTCCTACTCCTACTCCTACCCAAACAATAACTCCTACTTATACTCCTACTTATACTCCTACCGAAACTATAACACCGACTAATACTCCTACCAATACAGCTACACCGACTAATACTACAGCAACTCCTACAGTAACTCCTACTAAGAGTTCTGGCGGTGGAGTACCTCCTGGACCAGGTAAAGGTAATGCTATGTGGAACGTATCTGATTGTGTTACAGGAACTATATACTACGTAAGTAAAACTCAAGGATGTATTGGTGGTAACTCAGCAGTCTTATCAACTAGCTTTAGCTCAGGTGATGTTGTACAGTTCGGTACGAATACTAACTGTCCTAACTATAGTACTGGATGTGGTACGATTGTAGGGGATTCAAATAATACTGCTACCGGAGTAATTACTCAAGATGCAATTCAAGCTAACTGTAGCGATACAGATTGTTTCGAATAAGTTGTATAATTAAATAATTTTAATTAAATTATATATTATGGTTACAGTACCAACATGGACCTATCAAGGTCAACTTATTACCCATATAGATGATATGCCCGAAGGCAGTTATGGTTTTATTTATAAAGTTATTCATAAACCCTCAGGTAAGAAGTATATAGGAAAAAAAGTTTTATATTTTGAAAGAAATAAAAGACTAGGCAAAAGAGCCTTAGAAGCTTTAAGAGAAGAAAGAGCTAAGAAAGGAATCAAAGGCAGGGTACCTCTAAAGCAAAAAGTAATAAAAGAATCAGACTGGAAAGATTATCACGGTTCTCATTTAGAAATAAAACGATTATTAGAAAAAGATGGACCTATGGCTTTTCAAAGACAAATATTATCTTTCGTCAAAAGTAAGAAAGAACTAACTTATTATGAGTGTAAAGAGCTATTTATTAATGAAGTACTAGAGAGAAATACTGAGTATATTAATGATAATATATTAGGTAAATTCTATAGAAAAGATTTTTTAGATGAAACTAAGTAAGATAATTTTACACGAAGACGGCCACGGAGATGGTTACGAAGAAGGTAACATAAAGCTTATGGGTGATATAATTTTGCCTATAGATAAAGAAATGGTTCTTCAAGCTGAAGAAGATAAATACAATAGAGGTCTTTTAGTTACCAATAATAAAGACAAGAGTTATGATATAGCATACTGGGCTGATAAATTTGAACCTTATCCGATAGAAGTAGAAATAGATGGTAAATCTGTTGCTAAAGAAGCTAAGGTAATAAAATTATTATTTCACCCAGAAATGGACGAAGAAAAAGGCGAATTTAAAAAAAGAGATAAAAACGAAGCTTTTGATGAATTAGATGATGGATTCGATGAAGAGATGGAAAAATTAATTAAAGCAGGACCTAGATTAAATAAAGATAGGTTCAAAGATGTAATTTACTATATTCATAATAATTGGATGGCAGGTAACTACGGAGATGATTATGCTATCAGAAGAATTAGTACTTATTTAAATAATGCATAAGATGATAAAATTAAAAGAAATAGTAGGATACCCGTCATTAAGCTATCATATAGAAAACGGTCTCTCTTTACATGAGCATGTCTACCGCTATTCTAGCGAAGGGTTTATTAACTTATTCAAAGAAGCGAGAGAGGCGCATAGAGACGGGCAAATACAGCTTAACGAAGAAGATAAGTACTTAGTAGAGAATACTGATATAGGAGAATATGGAGAGTATAATGGTATGACAGTACCTTTAGATTTACCAATGGTTTCTCCTAAATACAATCCTCTGTTTGAAATCGGTTGTGTTATCGATGAAATGTTTGAAAACGAAGACATAATTGATGAAGCAGCTTCTTTAGACGAAATGGTCGATTACGATCTAGTAAAAGAATTAGTAGAGTCTATAGGGGGTAATATAAACATGGAAAGATTTAGAAAAGCAGTTTCAATTCAAAACGAAACATTTGATTATAATGGTTTTGATATGCTTAAAGCTAGTGTTGATTACATACCCGAAGCTGAGTACAGAGGTAAAAAAGTACAACTTAACAAACCTAAAAGAGGCGGTAGTAAAAAATTCTACGTATATGTGAAGTCTAAAAAAGGTAACGTTAAAAAAGTATCATTCGGAGATACAGGCCTATCAGTTAAACTAAAAAAGAGAGGTGCAAGAGCATCTTTCGCTGCACGTCATAAATGTGCTCAAAAGAAAGATAAAACTAAACCAGGATACTGGTCCTGTAATATAGGTCGTTATTGGAAATCATTAGGAGGAAGCTCTAACTTTTCAGGATATTGGTAAAATGAAAATAAAAGATATTTTGTTCGAACAGAAAGAATTTAAGTTATTAGAATTACCTTATAAGTATAATGCATTAGAACCTCATATAGATAAAGAAACTATGGAGGAGCATCATAACAAACATTTAAAAGGGTATGTAACTAAATTAAATAAAGCATTAGGAGGTAAATTTAAACCTTTATCTGAAATATTTGACAATATAGATCAGTACGATAGTGCTGTTAGAAATAATGCCGGTGGAGTATATAATCATAATGTATACTTTAATTTATTATCTCCTAAACCAGAAAAACAACCTGTTGGTGAATTAAAAGAAGAAATAGAAAATTATTTTGGTTCATACGACGATTTTAAAGAAAAATTCAAAGCAGCAGGCTTGGGTCAATTTGGTTCTGGATGGGCATGGTTAGTGTACCATGACGGTGAATTAAAAATTACTTCTACTCCTAATCAAGACAACCCATTGATGAGTAAAGAAGGAAAGGTTATCATAGGTATGGATGTTTGGGAACATGCATACTATCTCAAACATAAAAGCCAAAGAGGTGATTATATCGATGATTTTTTTGAAGTACTTTGCTGGAATCAAGCTGAAGAAAATTATCAGAATATAATTAATGGCTAGACCTTACAACGAAATTACCAACCAAGAAGAAGGGTACGTACTTAGAGAGTTTTCTAACGATACACCTTCGTTTGAATATGTTTGGCATAGAGATAAAGAGGATAGGTATATTGAAGCTACTCACAATACTGACTGGAAGTTTCAACTTGATAATGAATTTCCTCAAGAATTAACAAAAAACAAACTATTTATACCAAAAGAGACCTATCACCGTCTTATAAAAGGAACTGGTGATTTGAAGCTTAAAATTTATAAATTATGAACTGTAATTGTAAAACATGTAATTGCGATCCTTGTGATTGTTCTTGTAGCTGCTGTTAATTATGAAATTATCCAGTATAATATTTGAAGGCTTTAGAGAAGACGTTAGTATAGTAAACGGAGAAAAATACTCTGTTGACTGGTTAGGTAATGCTGATACTTTACAAGATTTTCAAGATGCATTAAAAAGAATGCCTGAAACTATTGAATATATCAATATACCAACTGATGATAAATTATTTAACCCTACTGCTAAAAGAATAAAACCAAAAGGTAGTTGGAAACTTGAAGTATATGCTACTGTAAAAAAAGTAATTGATATGCATGAAAAAGAAGGCAACGAATTAGAAGGCATTAGAATTAGCTCTTATTACGGCATAGGACCTAAAGGTGCAGATGATCATCCAATTTACGTTTCAATTGATACAAAAGAGTCTCGAGAATTTGGTGATGCAATGGCTCGAGGTGATTACGGTCCATTAGATTAAAGACTATGAAACTATCAAAAGTCATATTAGAAAACAACAAAGTAGTAACTAAAAAAGAGTTAGTAATGTCTGCAGAAGATATAAATACTCTTTCAGAAACTATTGCAGAAAAGCTTAATGATTATCTAGATATTGATAAAAAAGAAGTATTAAGCGGTATAGTTAAGGAAGCTATTGAAAAAATAGTTAACTAATAAGTTGTATATTCGGAAGTAATTTCTTATATTAGTATATAAGTTACGGACGAACTATATGGACTACACTTTTCTTCTAGGTAGTATAGAAAATATTTTAGGCAAAAGTTACAAAAGAGCTAGAGAGAACCATGCTTTTAACTGCCCTTTCTGTAATCATCATAAGCCTAAACTTGAAATCAACTTTAGAACTAACGAAAAAGGACAGAATCCTTGGGAATGCTGGGTATGTCAAACTAAAGGTAGAACGATTAAGTCTCTACTATACCAGTTAAAAATTCCTAGAGATCAAGCTACAGAGGTACTAAGATATGTCCCTAAAGGATCTGAAACAGAATATAGAGAAGTAGCTGCAGTTCAGCTACCAAAAGAGTTTAAAACCTTATATAATGCTTCTACGACCTCTATAATAGCAAATAAAATAAAAAAATATCTTTATGAGAGAGGATTTAGCGACAATGATTTTATTAAATACAACGTTGGGTATTGCACAGCTGGAGAGTATGGAGGACGAATTATTATCCCAAGTTATTCTGAATCGAATATCCTCAATTATTTTATTGCAAGAACTCATGAGGGATCCTATCACAAGTACAGGAATCCTGAAGTTTCCAAAGACATAATATTTTTCGAGAACTTAATTAATTGGAATCAGCCTGTTATTTTATGCGAGGGAGTATTTGATGCTATAGCAATTAAAAGAAACGCTATTCCTATACTGGGAAAGACCCTCTCTAATACATTAATAAAGAAACTTATATCAAGTAATAACAAAGACATTTATATAGCTTTAGACACTGATGCTAGATTAAAAGCATTAGAAATAAGCGAACACTTACTTAGTTTAGGTAAAAGAGTATTTTTAGTTAAACTAACTGACAAAGATCCTTCGGAAATGGGATTCAAACAATTTACAGAACTTGTACAAACAGCAAAGGAATTAGACTTAAGTACTCTAATGATGCATAAATTAGAAATATGATAAAGCAAGGAACAAATATTCTTAAAGAAAATGATAAGAATAGATTACAATTTAACCCTGAATTAAAACAAATTAACTTTCTTGATAGGAGAGTTTATAAAAGATCGGAAGGAGTATATTACCCGTCCGTAACTACAATACTCCAGTATATGCCCAAAGCTAAATTCTTCGAAACATGGTTGAAGGATGTTGGGCATAACGCCGATCTAATTATGAGAAAAGCAGGTAAAGAAGGTACTCAGGTACATGAAGCTGCCGAGAAGTTAATAAGAGGAGAAGAGGTATCTTGGATGGATGACTTCGGAAATGCTAGGTATTCTCAACTAGTATGGGAAATGATATTAAAGTTTTATGAATTTTGGAAAACTTATAACCCTAAACCTATATCAGCAGAAGAGTTTGTATTCTCAGATAAGCATAAATACGCCGGTACTGCTGACTTAGTTGTTGAGTTAGATGGAGAGACTTGGTTATTAGACCTTAAAACTTCTAATAGTATACATAAGTCCTATGATCTTCAACTAGCAGCTTATGCTAAAGCATTAGAAGAAACTAAAGGAATAAAGATAGATAGAACAGGAATTATTTGGTTAAAAGCTCATACTAGATCTAATTCTAAAAAGAAGGGAGTATATCAAGGTAAAGGCTGGCAGATAAGGGTAGTTGACGATATAGATAATAATTTTGAATTATTTAAAATGATTTATAAACTATACTCTTTAGAAAACCCTACAGTTGAACCTATTTATAATAGTTACCCTACAACTTTAAAAATTTAATTATGAATAGAGGACCAGAAAAATTAGGAAGATTTATCGGAGCTATAGTAGTAATAACGCTATGTTTGTTATTCTCAAGCTGTTCTACATATAGACTATCTACTCTCAACCACGATCCAGTATATGGTCCTGAAGTAGTATTAGAAGTACCATCTGATACTAAAATAGATACTATTGATTCATATTTTAAATTAAGATATAAACTAAAAAATGACTTTAGGTTTAGATGGGACTTTGCTCAATATGCTATGAACCAACCTTTAAGTTGGTATAATAGTAACCCTAGACTAGAAGGTTTATGGAAACCTTATAATAGATTTGATGTTTACTTTTATAGTAACTGGTTTTGGTCCGACTGGGCATTCAACTACCCATATGGTAATTATTATGGATGGAATAGCTGGTATAGACCTTGGGGATGGAATAGCTGGTATAGACCATACAGCCCTTGGAACAACTGGTACGAAGGTCCTTGGCATAACCCAGGCTATAACGTAATCTGGAATTCAAGTAGAAGGGGAGAAAGAGATATAGCTTATATTAATGGACCTAGAGGAAGTAGAACAAATTCAATTATATCTAGAGATAATAACAATATTGAAAATACTATAGTAAGAAGATATAATAAACCAAGAAACAATAATAATAATATTGATAATATAGTAAATGAATTAAGAGAAAACTATAATGTAAAACCTAGAGTTTACAATAATCCTAATAATTATAACAATGATCAAATTAACGGACTTAATATTAGAAGCAACAGATCGACCGAAGGTAATAATAATGGCTGGAGGAGCAGCGGTGGGCAAATCGTACCTCCTAACTCAATTAGGCCTGTCTTCCCTTCCTCAAGTCAATCCGGACAAGTACGTGGAGGATCCGGAACATCCGGCGTACAACAATCTGGGGGCAGGAGCTCGTCTGGCGGACAAGGAGGCAGAGGATCTAGCGGCATCAGGAACTAGCTTCGTCTGGGATACTACAGCTTCTAACCCTAAAAAGGTACAAGACCTAAAAGATAAGGGGTATGATATATACATGATTATGGTATATACTCATCCTATGATATCTTATATATCTAACTTTTTAAGAAAAAGAAAAGTACCTGGATCAGCTGTATTCCAAACCTGGAGAAACGTTTATCAATTAATAAAGGATTATTATAAAATGACTAACGGTAATATGTCTATTTTTATTAACGATAGAGGTGGTAAATTTGATAAAGAAATAAAAGCTTTTGATACTGCAGCTAAAAATGGACCTGCAGGAATTAAGGATTATCTACTTAGATATAATGAAGAAAATGGCATAGAAGGTTCTACATTTTTCAAACCTGTTGAAATGTCTAAACAGGAAGAAGAAGAATTTAAAAAAGCTATAGTAGGAGTAGATTATGATTTTAAGAGTAGATCTGAAACTAAAGCTTTACAACAAGCATTTTTAAAAGCATATAGAAATAATGGAGTAGGACCAGGAGCTGATAAGTTAAAAGATGCTGTTAAAAAATATAGAGATAGAAAAGAGAAGAATGATACAAGGCATGAACAAGTATTAGATAATATAGCTGATATGTTATTTAATCCAACTTTTCAAGAACTGCTTAATCATTCTACACCTCAGGAAATAGATAAAAATGTACAACAGTTTTTAGCATGATAGCATTATATCCTGGAGCTTTTAAACCACCTCATAGAGGTCATTTTGATGTAGTAAAAGATTTATTATCTAATTCTCATAAAGGTAAAGTTTATGATATAGATAATTATTTAGATGCAGGAGAAGAGGTATTAAAAGGTAAAGGAGATAAATTACAACCTATTGAAAAAGTAATTATTTTTATAGGAGGTAATACTAGAAATGGAATTACACCTGAAGACTCAGAAAGAATCTGGAATATTTATAAGAAATATTTAGGTGATATAGAAGTTGTATTAGGAGAAAAAAATCCTATGTACGCTTCAAGTAAATATGCTAAAGAGAGACCTAATGATGATTTTTATGCTATAACAGGTGTAAGAGGAAATGAAGATTTAGTAGACTTAAAAAGAGTTACTACTTTTAAAAATAGAGATAATGTAGATGGACTAGCTGTAACAACAGATAGTTCTAAACAAGTTAGAGCAACTAATTTTAGAAATGCTATTTTAAGCGGTAATTTAGATGATATTAGAGATTTTTTCCCAAAAGAAATAAGTAGAGAAGATATTTTAAATATAATAAAAATGTTAAAGTCAAGTATAGTAGCGGAACAGTTAAATAAAAAAATTGAAGAAACTATAACTGAAACGTTTAAATCAGAAAATAATTCTGGAGCTCCTGTAGCTCCTAGGTCAATTTTAAAATCTAAAGATAGATCTTATCTGGTAAATGCTTTTAATAAATTAAGAGATATAGATGATAAGTTACATATAACATTTAATCAAGATCATATTAGAATCACAGTAAAAGACGATGAAGATTTAGGAAACAGATTTGATTATACGCCATTTTTTGGTTCTTTATTAGAGTATATGTTAGATCAAAAAATGAATATAAGACCTTTACCAGAAGTAAAAATTAGAAGAGATATTGGAGAAGCAGCAGACTTTTTTGGTAGAACAGCTTATTATAATCCTAATACAAATGAAATCGTATTATACGTTGAAGGAAGACATCCTAAGGACGTTATGAGATCATTTGCTCATGAGATGGTTCATCATATGCAAAATATAGAAGGTAGGTTAGGAAATATAGATACTACCAATACTAATGAATCAGATGCATTATTAGAATTAGAAAAAGAAGCATATTTACAAGGAAATATAGTATTTAGAAACTGGGAAGATTCTGTAAAAAATAAATAATGAGTAAAAGCATAGTAGAGTTATTAGAAGCATACCCTCTGCCAGAACAGAAGGAAAAACCACCATATAAAATATATTGTGATATGGATGGAGTACTTACTAACTTTGAATCTAGGTTTGAACATTTTACAGGTAAGTCACCAAAACAATACGAAAAAGAGTTTGGTTTAGAACAGTTTTGGCATTTAATAGATTCTAAAATAGGAGTAAGATTTTGGGTTGGTATGGATTGGATGCCTCAAGGAAAAGAACTATGGAGCTTTATTAGTCCATATAGTCCTTCCTTACTTACTTCACCGTCTAGAGATAATACATCTAGATTAGGAAAAAATTTATGGGTTAAAAATAATTTAAACCCTAAACCAAAAGTTATATTTGCATACTCAAAAGATAAGCAAAGATACGCTGATGAGAATAGCATTTTAATTGATGATAAAAAGTCTAATATTAACGAATGGAATGCTCAAGGCGGAATTGCAATTAGATGTAAAGACGGAGATGTAACTTCAGTTATTAATGAATTAAAAGAGTTAGGTTATGAGTAAAGAAACACTTTTAAAGAAAGATTTTAAAGAAAGTGATGTTCAACGAATTAGAAATATAGTAAACAAAGATTTTACCTCAGGTACTAAAATTCAAACAGGTTATCGAAAATCTTCTAAGAAACACAAGGAAGGCGATATATGGGAAGAAGGAGGAAAGCAGTGGACTATAAAAGATGGTATTAAACAGAATATTACTAAATTAGATGCAGCTAAAAAAGCACTACGAATGCCTTTATGCTGCCCTAAGTGTGGAGGTCCATTAGAGCATTGGATGGCTAAAAAAATGTATAAGATACATGGATTTTGTTTTGACCCTTGTACTGTAGAGTTTGAAGCTGATTTAAGAAAAGCTGGTCTATATAAAGACTACGAAAGAAAAATGATTACCGGTAATATTAAAGAGTTTGTAAATGATATAGAAAGTTGGGTTTTAAATTCTATAAACGATAAGAGTTCTTTTGTTACTGAAGCAGGAGATGTAGAAGATTGGGGTGGAATGTCAAATAAAGCAAAAAAGAAAATATTACAAGATTTAAAAGATTATACTTCCAGAATACGAAAGCAGTTATAAAGATATATTTATATAAAAGCAAGTAAATGGCTACACAAAGAGAAATACTAGAAAACGTATTAAAAGAGTTAGTTAATATCAAAAAACATATGCCTAATGGTGAATTACAAGCACTAATAGAGGATGTGAAAGATATGAAAGAAGATATGTCTGAACTTAAGTATACTTTACTTAATCCTGAAGACGGGGTAATCGTCAAAACTAATCAAAATACTTTGTTTAGAAAACAACTTGAAGGTAATCAAAAAGAGTTTGATAATAAGATGTTAGAAGTTGAATCTATCAAAAGATGGAAAGACGGAGTTAATAAAGCTCTGTGGGTAGTCTTTGGAGTACTAGCAGCAATAATTATCAATATGATATTTATGCATAAGGAGCTATGATAGATAACCAACAGATACATCAATTAACTATTGAATCTTTAAGAGATTGGTTTAAAAAAGAGAAATGGGTTCGTATATCTACTTCTGGTAATATAGCAGGACCTTGTGGTACATCTAAAAATAAAAAAAATCCCGATAGATGTTTGCCACGAGCTAAAGCTCAATCTTTGACTAAAGCACAAAGAGCAGCTACAGCAAGGAAGAAAAAGAAAGCGGGTGCTAAAGGAAAGACAGTCGTGAAAAATACAAAAAAAGCAACAGTAAAAAAAGAAACTAAAGGAGCTCCAAAAGGACATTACTTTACTAAATCTGGTAACTTAGTTAAAGGAAGATTAACTCAAGATGCTAGAGAAAGAGGAGCTAGATTAAGTGACCCAAAAGATAAACAAAGATCTAAAGTTCCACCGGTAACTCAATATAATGAATTAGAACTACCATCAGCGGCTTTAACTAAGATTAATGCTGATGTTAAAAATGCTAAAACTATGGCATTATCTATTTTACAGTATATTGATGCTGTAGACGATAAAGAACAACCAGCTATCTTTAAAAATCCTAAATTAAGAAGAGCAATAGAGTTATTAAAAGATTTAGGTGACGATCAACCTGTTCAAGAACCTACTAATGAAACTGCTAATCCTCAAGATGGTAAAGCAGCACCATTTGGTTCTGGGTTTAAAAAAGTAAATGAAATGACTATAGAAGATATAAAAAACTTGACAGTAGGTCTTTTGCATGAAATACAAGGTAAAGAAGTATTGATGGAAAAAGATGATAGATGTACAAGAATAGCAAAACGTAAATATGATACCTGGCCATCAGCTTATGCTTCAGGAGCAGTAGTTAGATGTAGAAGAGGTGAAATTTGGAAAGGACAGAAATAATGCCAGCAAAACTTAAACCTAGTAGTAAAGAATATGTAAGAGATGCCAGAGGCAAAATGACTAATAAGTTTACTTGGAAGCATTATACTCCTCATAATACATCTACCGAAGAACTAAAAAAGATGTATGAAGGAGATAATTTTAAAAGAAAAAAGAATATTATTAAAAGAGAGTTAATTAGAAGAAATGCCTTTAACTAAGAAATCAGATGCAGGAGATTACGTAGACGATTTTAAAAAATCTAAAGCTCCACAATTCAAGGGTAAGTCTAAGAAGAAGAGACGTGATATGGCTATAGCTGCGTATCTTTCTAATAAAAATGAATTAGCTGAACTATTGAGAGAAGTTATTAGAGAAGCTGATCCAAAAAAAGGTACTGGTAAAAAACCTAAAGGTTCTAATAGAAGGTTATATACCGATGAAGATCCTTCCGATACAGTAAAAGTAAAGTTTAGTACCAGACAAGATATAGTTGATACCTTAGCTAAAAAAACTTTTAAGTCTAAATCTCACGCTAGACAATCACAAGTTATTAATTTAATACATCAAAGAACTAGAGCTGCTTATGGCAGAACTAAAGATCCAAAAAAGAAAAAAAGACTTAAATCTGCTTTAGATTATATTACTTCTAGAAAAGAGGCTTCTAAAAGAAAGACTCAAAGAATGAAAAAAGAAGTTATAACTGAAATTAGTTTATTAGGATTTCTAAAAAACTTAGGTAAAGAAACTATTGCTAATATAAAAAGTAAAATTTTAAAAGTATTTAATACAGCTAAAGAAGAAGGTGGAGAAACTTTGGAAATGTTTAATCTTTTGGCAGCAAAGAGAAAAGGTAAAAAACTAACTCCTCAACAACAAAAATTAATAGATGATCAATCTAAAGATTTAATTAAAATGGCTGTTTTAGGAACAGCAGCATCTTCAGCCTTTGCTACATTACCTATAACAGCAGCAGCAGCTACATTAGTATCTATTATTTCATTTTTAGATTTAGATGATGATTTATTATCATATACTGATTCATCAAAAGATAGTGCTAGAAGCTTAACAGAACCAGAAAAAGATCCAAAAAACTTTAAAAATATACAAGGTGTAAAGTATATTAAGTATGATGCAGTAGCTCCATATTTAAGTCAAGCAGATGCAGTAGCTGAAGAAACAGATATAAGCTTAGAAAATTTTAAAGACGGTAAAAAGAAAGGTAAATCTAGACCCGGTAGAGTTAAAAAATCAGGAGCTAGTTGTAAAGGTTCAGTAACGTCTTTAAGAGCTAAAGCTAAAAAATACGGTGGTGAAAAAGGTAAAAT
>CETF01037714.1_pt1 | contig 14510 bp, 16 predicted proteins | sample 326991 | NCBI WGS metagenome assembly CETF01 (sample SAMEA2622331, study PRJEB7988) | marine metagenome | biome: marine biome (ENVO:00000447); feature: surface water layer (ENVO:00002042); material: "saline water (ENVO:00002010), including plankton (ENVO:xxxxxxxx)" | depth 5 m | reverse complement strand
GAAGATGGAATTGTTAGATGGCGTTATCAACATATGATGAATTAAAAACAAGTATAGCTGATTTTTTAAATCGTGATGATTTAACTTCAATTATACCTGATTTTATTACTCTGGCAGAAAAAAACCTAAATAGAAATGTTCGACATTGGCGTATGGAAAAAAGATCTACCGCCAATGTAAACGCTCAATATAGTTCTTTACCAGTAGATTTTTTAGAACCTATTAGGCTTACTTTAAATACTGCTGATACGAATACATTAGAAATGGTAAATGCTTTTGAGATTTCTAGGCTTCGTGCGGCAAATCTTGATACTATAGGTAGGCCAGTAAATTTTGCTATATTAGATGGATCAATAGAATTATTTCCAACACCTGATGCTACTTATGTATTAGAAATACTATATTACAGCACAATAAGCCCATTAAGTTCGAGTAATGCATCTAATTGGGTTTTGCAATATCATCCAGATGCATATTTATATGGTGCGCTTGTACATTCTGCTCCTTATTTGCAAGAAGATCAAAGAATTACAACTTGGGCAGCGCTTTACCAGAAGTGCATTGATGATATAAACTCAGAAAGTGAAAAAGCAAAAACTAGTGGTTCTGGTAGAAGAATGAAAATAAGGAGTTATGGCTAATGGCAACACTAGCAGATAGGGTAATGGACAACGGTTTATCCGTACTGGATACAGAAGCAAATGCTGTTCATTTGACTTCACAAGAAGCAACAACATACACAGAAGCAACTGCAACGTATACTTTAGGAAATGCAACAAGTATAAGTATTTCAGCGCCTTCCGACAGGGCGTCAGGTGGCAGAAAAGTTACACTTTCTGCTATTACAAATGGGACACTAACCGCCAATGGCACAGCTACTCATTATGCCATAGTAGATACCGTTAATAGCAGGTTGTTAGCTACAGATTCATTAAGTTCCTCTCAGGCTGTTATTTCTGGAAATAACTTTGCTTTATCTACAATGGATATAGAATTTACAGACCCAATTTAGGAGTAAACTATGGCGTTGGTTATAGGAGACAGAATAAAAGCAACAACGTCTACAACTGGAACTGGTGCGTATACCATTGGGGCAACCGCTTCAGGTTTTCAAGGATTTGGTGCTATTGGGGACGGAAATACAACTTATTACGCTGTAACTGATAATACCTCTAATTACGAAGTAGGCTTAGGAACTTACACAGCGTCAGGTGGAACATTAGCCAGAACAACCGTTTTAGAAAGCAGCAATAGTGATGCGGCAGTAGATTGGGGGGCAGGTGACAAAGATATATTTGTAACAGTACCCGCGGCTAAATTTTTATTTAAAGATGCGTCAGGCAATGTAGGCGGCGGCTTAACAACAGACAAACTGGCAGAAGGTTCTACTAATCTATATTTTACCAACGCTAGAGTAGACGCAAGGCTTTCTGGAGGCACTGGTGTTACATATAATCAAGGTGAAGTATCTATTGGACAAGCGGTTGGTACAACAGATGATGTTACATTTGATGATGTAATTGTTTCTGGCGATTTAACAGTTAATGGAACAACAACTACAGTAAATAGCACTACGGTTACTATTGATGATCCTATTTTTACAATAGGTGGCGACACACCCCCAAGTAGTGATGATAGCAAAGATAGAGGCATAGAGTTTCGCTGGCATGACGGGTCTAGTGCTAAAGTAGGTTTTTTTGGTTTTGATGATAGTGCAGGTAAATTTACATTTATACCAGACGCATCAAATAGCAGTGAAGTATTTAGTGGTGCTGTTGGTACTGTTCTTGCAAACTTAGATGGTAATTCGAGTACAGCTACAACTTTACAAACATCTAGAAGCATTGCTTTGACTGGATCAGTAACAGGTACGGCAACTTTTAACGGCGGCGCAGACGCATCTATAGCAACAACACTTACAGCCGCTGATGTCTTAACGGCGGTTAATTCAGTAGACGGAACTGGTTCTGGGTTAGATAGTGATTTGTTAGACGGACAAGAAGGGTCATATTATTTAGACGGAAATAATTTTACTAATTTACCTTCTGGCGGTGTAACTTTTAGTGACTTATTGTATGGAAGTTGGGTTAATTCAGGGCAAACATCCGCAGGAAATGCAGCTTATTGGGGGTTAGCTGCATTGGATGATAACAGTTGGCCGACGATGTATGCTCAAATAAGCACTTATACAATTTATGTTGGATCAGATAATTCGGCAGCAAGTGCATACAGATTTAGAAAAGTGTACAGGACATACTCATAATGAAAATAGCAATTAACAAATCTGATAATTCTGTATGTTGTATTGAGATGGACGGAAAACTTATACCTCCTGCTGTTTATTCAATGGAAAATGTTAAAATTGTTGATGTCGATCCTGTTTGTTTTGACAATATTGATAAACAATATTGGGATAGTATGTTTTATGACCCAGACAATAATACAATGTTTAAAGACCCAAATCTTAAAAATTTAGCTACAGATGAAGGTAAAGAATGGTTAATTGAAGAATTGCAGAAAATGTCTTTAGTTCCTGCTAACGCAAGAACAGCAGATTTTGATATGCTATCTATGGTTGCTACTCAATATTTAGGTGCTGACAAGGTTGCAGAAATTTTAGCTGATGATATTGTTACCGATGAGGAAATTGAAGATATTATGAGCTACCTAAATACTGATGAAACGTGAAGAAGTAAATCCACAAGTAAAAAACGCTTTAGGTCAATTCATTCAATCCACAATGAAAACTTGGAATGGATTTATTACACAAAGACCTATCTTGTATGAAGATTTTAATAAGTGGTTAATACCTAAAAAAAATATAACAAACGCAGGCGGCTGTCTTACTATTGATAGTTATGAAAACCCATATTTGCTAAATGCAAAAAGTGTTTTGAAAGCAAAAGAAATAGTAAATGCTGCGCATTATAGTCCCATGTCAGGTATGTTTTGGCACACCAATAACGATAATGAAGGTAATAGAGTTTATTATACTTTTTCATTAGATAAAGCTGTTTTTAAATATGCAGACCCCAATACTGGTGAGATAATAGAGGATTGGGATGACGAAGGTTGGACAGTTAGAAGTTTTGATATAAACAAACACAAACCTTTTTGGCATTGCGTATGGACGGCAGGAAGAAGGTTTTCTTTTGGTTTCGTTCGATAATAGACGGCTGCATGATTTCGAAAACTCAGAGCCTAAAGATTACTACAAAATATATTACGCCAATCGTAAAGGTGTACACCATAAACTAATTAATCTTAAATATATAAAAATGTTTGGTGATGCCATACAGGGTCATGTAGAGCCTTACGAGTTAGATTGGGAAGAAAAGGTTAGAAAATATAGATATACTGGCGGTTACGGAAATTTTCACCTTATGCGTTTTAGTAAAGGTTTTTATATAGATGCTTTTCCCATTTGGGGTTTCTACAAAGATGCGCCAGAAGATGAAACTATTTTAGATTACTTTTCACAATATTCTAATGATAGATATGGGCAGCATGAAGGTATTTTTAAAAAGCAAAGACCTTATACCTTGTTTCCGTTGCAAATGACGGGTCAAAAAGATTTGTTAGGAACAATAAAATATATTGCTTGGGCAACTGCGTCAAAAACATATACAATATTTAAAACTCATCCGTGTGCAGGGGGCAACACTCACTATGATATATTATGGGATATAGCAAAAAAACATAATATTCTTAGCGAATATACTGAATTAGTAGATGGTTGCAGGTCAGAGGAACTTATTGAGGGTGCGGATAGAGTTGTGAGTATAGATAGCGGCCTTACATTTAAAGCTATTTTGCATGACAAGCCTGTTTGCACATTGCGCGGCCCAAGTATGACAACCGATATTGTGCCGTTAGTAGAAACAGACGATAGTATATTAGAAGTTAAATCGGTTCCTTATAAAGATAAAATTAAATGGCTTAACTGGTTTTACGGTAGAGTTTGTATAGATTTTGATAAAGAAGATTACAAAGATCAATTACTTGCAAAATTACACAAGTACAAAAAACAAAACATGACGGATTATGAGGTGCATAAATGGTAATTACGGAACCTTGGGAGCATATCGTCATAGACAATTACTATGATGCAAATGTTTTTAAAACTATACAGACAGAAGCAAAACGGTTTTTAAGCAAAAACATAAACAGAGAAACAAGAAAGCAAGCTTTTGCATTTCCTGATAACGAATTACTAAAACAAGCTATTGAAAGCAATAAAATTAATGAAAGCTATTTTGACCAATTAACATACCATAGGCCATATTCAGAAATTAGTTTATTTTGGGAAGTAAACTTTCTTAGAGGGCCACATAGATATCCAATACATGATGAAGCTCAAAGAAAAGTATTAAGTTGTGTGGTTTATGTTGATCCAATAGAAAACTCTGGCACAAGATTGTACGACAAAAATAAAAAATTAATAAAAGAAATAGAATGGAAGCCTAACAGAGCATTAATTTTTGCAGCGCAAGATGATGTAACGTGGCACGATTATCATTGTCCTAAAGGAAGTTTTCGTGTCACCATAAACCAATTTTTAGAGCGTCCTAGAGATGAACAGACTGCTTAAATATGTTGAGTTAAATTTATCTGAGTTATGCAATTACACTTGTAACTTTTGCCCAAGAGGTCATGGCTATCCAAATAGCAATGTTCATATGTCAATGAAAACGGCCAAAACAATTGTAAAACAGCTAGAGGAGCTAGGACAGCCCGTTACAGTGCAGTTAGCAGGAAGAGGTGAGCCAACATTAGCAAAAAATTTTGGCGCAATAGCGGAGCTTCTTATCGACTTAAAGAACAGATCGCTTATTGAAATAGAAATGAATACAAACGGTAAAAAGGTGGATGAATACTTACATTTGATAGAACAGTTCGATGATGTTGTTTATAATGTTTATGCTGAAACTTTAGAAACTCCACAGGCAATACAAAGAAAATATCCTTTTTTCAGAATTAAAAACAAAAAAGACCCATTTTTTAGAAACTGGAAAACAAGATCGGGATATATACCAGACCAAATAAATCCAGAACCAAAATATAATCATCATATTTATGGTGAGATGTGTCACAAACCGTTTGAGGTGGTATATATTAACTGGAATGGGGACTATAATTTATGCTGTGATGTGTGGAAAGACATAGAGGCTATAAGTAATATATTTGATGAGCCTATTAAAGATTACACAACAAAAAACAAAAGATTAAACGAATACAGAAGCACTTTAATTAAAGGCAAGCGTAGTATGTCACCATGCAATGAGTGTAATATTCAATGCAGTGTGGAGTTTCTAGTAAAAATGAAAAATTTGCATCATGTTTCAACTTAATGGCATATGGCTGTCGGCTCCAAGTGATCATGTTTTTGATGTTGTGTCAAAAGGCAAACAATATCACGCAGGAATGATAAATTATGCTCAATCAGTATGTAATAATAAAAGGGTGGCGATAGATATAGGTGGTTGCTATGGTTTAATATCCAATCAAATGGCAGAATTTTTTGACACTGTTTATAGTTTTGAGCCAAGTCCAGAGGCTTATGCTTGTTTAGTGTTAAATGCTCAAGATAATATTAATACTTATAACTTTGGTATAAGTGACCAAGCAGAAACAAATAAAACATTATATTTTACTAGAAATGATGGGACAAATAGGTATGAGAAGCCTTCGTTGAATAACTGGAACCGATGGAAAAGAACAATGAAAACCTTTTCTACTGAGGTTAAAACACTCGATAGTTTAAATGTAAAAGATGTTGATTTAATAAAATTTGATGTTGAAGGGCATGAGTATTTATCTTTGCAAGGATCACTAAAAACAATTAAAAAATACAAACCTGTTATTATTATGGAGCAAAAACCTTTACGCGACACTACGGTTTTGTGCGATAGAAAATTGTTAGAAATAGGTTATACTAAAGATAAAGTTTTTCGTCAAAAAGATTGTATTTATGTACATAGACAGAGCAGTCATAGAAGTTAACGGTGCTTGCAATTATAGTTGCAATATGTGTCCACAAACAGATGGTAGGGATGTAGATTTCTTAACAGAAATGCCTCTAAGCACATTTAAAGGTTTGCTGTTAGAGTTAAGACCCAATGTTGTTAATCTAGATGGTTCAGGAGAAGCTACACTTACAAAAGAATTACCAAAATATATTGAGGCTGTTAAAGAAGTAGGAGCAAAAGCTTATTTATTTTCTAACGGTTTAAAAATGCGTAATCAATTTATGAAAGATTGCGTTGATGCAGGTTTAGATTTCTATAGGTTTTCTATTATAGGTTATACGCCGCAATTATATGCTAAATGGATGAACAGTCGTTCTTTTTATTGGGTGTTAGAAAATATGCAAATGATGCGTGATTATGCTAAAAAGTGTAAGGTTGCTAGTTATCATTTAATTTTAGACAACAGCAATATTGAGTACGAAAAGCAAAAGTATTTAGAAATCAGTGATGGCGGTTTAGTAGAAATATGGAAAATGCACAATTGGTCTGGTGTTTATCACAGTGACAGGAAAGGGAAAAAAAGAACGTGTGGGAGGCCGTTTAGTCCTGATGCAGTCATTAGAGCAAATGGAGCCGTTCACCCTTGCTGTCAGGTCTTAGGGCGCGATACAGAAGCAACTTTGGGTAATATAAATAAAAATACATTTGAAGAAATATATACAGGTCAGGTCTATCAAAATCTCAGAGAGCAACATAAAAATGGGGATTATCCAAGTTTTTGTAAGGATTGTGATTTCTTAATAGAAGATAGCGAGGTTTTGGTGTATAGCAATTACGCAAAGGAAAACGTTATGAATGGCGCTGAATTTTCTTTGAAGGATTATAGATAATGTTGGGATTATCGCCAATAGCAGGCGCGGCAATTTCTGGCGTTGGTAGTTCACTAACTGCTATTAGTTTATCAAATTTAACAATAAATACCGTTACTAATAATTCTCAACTTTTCCCAGACGTTTCGAGTATTTTTATTAATGATATCACCGTCAATCCTAATTTCACTTCGCAAACATTAACGCAAACTCATAATTTAACTAGCGCAAATATTACCTTAAACACAAACCTAACAATAACTGGTATTCTAAACCAAACTCAAAATTTAACATCTAACAATCTCACAATAAGCAGTGCTGTAGGTAATCCAGTTATAACTCAAACTCACAATTTAATTCCAAGCACTTTAACAGTCTCTGTAATATTTGGGAAAACTCGATTTCCATTTAATAGTATAGAAATACCACAAATAGAATTTACTGAAATTTTACCACAAGTTCCCAATTACGGTGACGCCGCAAGCCCCGATGATTTTTGGACGGAGCAAACAGATAATATTACAGATAGTAATTGGGCAGAACAGCAAACTATTGATTTATCTAACACATGGACGGAACAATAATTATTTGATATAGTAAAAAAAATTATGAGGTTTTAATATGGCTATTACAATTACAAAACCCACAGTTGGCGGTTCTCAAGATACATGGGGCCAAACTATTAATGATGCACTAGATGTTATTGTGCAGGGTGTTAACGGTACTGGAACGGGAACAACAGCACCTAATTTAGAACAAGGTGCATTTAAAATAAGTGGCACAGCCGTTACTGTTTCTGCTGCTGAATTAAACGTTTTAGATGGAATAGCGCCAACGTTAGAAAGCTCTGAACTAGATTTGTTAGATGGATCTGTAGCAAATACCGTAGTCAATGGAAAAGCTGTTATTTACGGTTCAGCAGGTGAAGTGCAAGCTACAACTGTTGATTTAGGTGATTGGACTATTACAGAAACAGGTGGTTCATTGTATTTTGCAGCAGGTGGCACAAATAAAATGAAACTAGACGCTTCAGGAAATGCTATATTTACTGGCGATGTAACAGCTTTTGGAACTATAACCTAATGGCACTACAATCTAGCGGAGCAATATCACTAAGCCAAATTCAAACAGAATTTGGTGGTACTGCACCTACAAGCCTAAGCGAATATTATGCTGCGGCTGATGGTATTCCTAACAATAATAACCCTTTGTCATTTAGCGATTTTTATGGAACTTCTAGCAATATAGATTTAGATACTGTTGCAACTCCAGTCGTTATAAACGGCCAAAACTCACTGCAAGAAATTACTGTAAGTGATTACATAAGTAGCGGTGGTCAGTTAACAATACCAAGCGGTTGGTGGATTTGGTCAGACAATACATCTAATGCAGGAATGACAATCGATATTCCATGCACGATTATAAACAATGGCTATATAATTGGCCGCGGTGGAAATGGCGCAGGAACTATAGGTTATAACGGTACGGCAGGTGGACCTGCAATTCGTATAAATTCTGGTGTTTCTGGCGTTACTATAACCAATAATGCTAGTGCATTTATAGCAGGCGGCGGCGGCGGCGGCGCAACGCAGAACAGCACATCACAACGTAGAGGCGGCGGCGGTGGTGGTGCAGGCGGTGGGACTGGTGGTATTGGTGTAAGAAACAATGGCAGCGCTCATAGTTCTGCATCTTATCAAAATGGTGCTGTTTTAAATGCTGCGGCAGCGCAGGGAGTTGCGGTCACATCACAAACAGCGCAAGCAGGTGGCGTGGGCGGTTATGTGCTTGAAAATAGTAGTGGGAGTGAAGTGCAACAAGCAACTGGTAGCGGAGGTGGGCGTATTCTGCCTGGAAATGATTGTAACCCAACAGTTCAATTTATTACACAATTTTCAGGAAACATAGCAACGGGTGGTGCAGGCGGTCAAAATGGCGGCAATGGTAGAAGAAGTGGTGATACATCTATTGGTGCAGGTGGTGGAGGTTGGGGAGCCTCTGGTGGTAATGGCGCAAGTGGACGCTCAGTTAACGGCACTGGTGGTGCAGGTGGTAAAGCTGTTGAGGATACTGGCAACACATACACACTTATAAACAATGGAACAATGTTTGGAGCAACAACGTAATGCCTTTAGTACCTCTAAAACTTCCAGCAGGTTTTTACAGAAATGGAACTGAATACGAAGGTTCATACCGATGGCGAGATGGCAACCTTGTTCGGTGGGTAGATGGTAGCTTACGTCCTGTTGGTGGTTGGCAGTTAAGAAAAAGCACATTTTTAAATAATGTTTGTAGAGGTCTGCATACATGGCAGTCAAATGATGGAACTGCTTGGATAGCAGGTGGTTCTCACGATCAATTGTGCGGAATGACAGGTGGCGGTTTTAAATACAATTTAACGCCAGATGATTTAGCAGAAGGTAGAGAGGATGCCGCAGTTGGAACTGGTTTTGGTAATAGTTTTTACGGTACTGGTTACTATGGTCAACCTAGACCTTCTAGTAGCGCAAGCATTCCGCAAGAAGCTACAACTTGGCAATTAGATAATTTTGGGCAAAATTTAATAGGTTTTCATTACGACGATGGCAGATTATGGGAATGGGATTTATCTACTTTTATTGGACCAGAGTTAATAACAAACGGTGATTTTGCTACTGACAGTGATTGGACAAAAGGAACAAATTGGTCAATATCTGGCGGCGTTGCAGAGTATCAGTTATATAAGCCAACAATAAATGCAAACGATGCCACAATTGTTGATGCGGTTAACGATACAATTACAATAAATGCACACAAATTTGTTGACGGTGATGAAATTACTTATGCAGTACCAACTGGTCAGGTAGCTATTGGTGGATTAACAACAGCAACAAATTATTTTATTGTATCTGCTACAACTAATAATTTTAAATTAGCGGCTACTTCTGGAGGCGCACCAATAGATTTGACACCAAATTATGAAGTAATATTTGATGCAGATGATGGTGCGATCAAAGATATAGTTAACAATAAAATAATAATTTCAAATACTTTTACAAATGGTGATGCTGTAACTTACAACAATGGTGGCGGCACTGATATTAGCGGTTTAACTAATGATGCTTCGTACTTTATCGTAGGAGCAAGTTCTTCTGAGTTTCAATTATCAGCAACATTAGGTGGCGCGGCTATAGATTTAACGGCTGATCCTACAACAACAATCGATCCAAATGGAATTGCAACTAGCGCAACATCTGTAGCTGTAACTGTAGCAAGTGGCACTTTGTACGGTGGTGGAACTGGTAATATTTTTTACTTAGACGGTGTGGCAAATCCATCTTTAACACTTATTCAAGGTACAACTTACACGTTCGACGTTAGCGATGGAACAAACGGCGGTCATCCTTTTAGATTTAAAGATGCGTTGGGGAATACTTTTGCTGTTACTGCAAGCGGCACAGAGGGAACAGCAGGTGCTACAGTAACATTAACTGTTCCCACATCTGGCACAATGCCTGCATCATATTATTGCACTGTGCATGGTGCAGGAATGGGTAATCTTGTAACTACCGTTACAGCGGCGGCTGCTAATGGCCCAATTGACTATGCAACCGAAACAATAACTATTGCTAGTCATGGATTATCAGATGGCAATGAAGTAACATACTCTAATGGTGGTGGGACAGATATAGGTGGCTTAACAACAGGAACAAATTATTTTGTTGTTTCAGCATCAACAGATACTTTTAAATTATCAGCAACGTCAGGTGGTTCTGCAATAAACTTAACCGCCCCCTCTGGTTCTTTAGGAACAAATCATTCTTTCGAATTAGATATTGGTTCAACTCATGTAGTTAGATTAGACATTGGTTCTTCGCATGAGTTAAAACGTATTAATTTTGGTAACTTAGACCAAACGGTAACTGGTTTATTACCTCAAACAAATCCTGTAACTGTTAATGCCGATGATACATCTGTTGTTGATGTTGCCAATGACAATATAGTAATTGCTAATACTTTTGCAGCAAACACTAAAGTTCGTTACTCGAACGGTGGTGGTTCAGACATAGGTGGTCTAGTTAATGATACTGATTATTTTGTTTTAGGTAGTAGTGCGTCACAATTTCAATTAGCTTCAATTTCTGGTGGAACAGCAATAGATTTGACAGCGCCAAGAAATCTTACTTTTGATGCTGACAACGCATCTATTATAGATGTAACTAATGATAAAATTGTATCAACTAACAATTTTGTTACTGGTGATAATGTAATCTATAACAACGGCGGCGGTGTTAACATTGGTGGATTAACAAGCGGTACAAGTTATTTTGTTGTATCTGCATCTTCAGCAGAATTTCAACTAGCTACAACGTCAGGTGGAACTCCTATTACACTTACGGCTAATAATGAGGTAACTTTCGATGCTGACAATGCTAGTGTAAATAAGTCAGTTACTATTACAGACAGCACAGACACAGCAGTAGTCGATGCCACAAACGACAAGATAATTATATCAAATACATTTACTAACGGTGAACAGGTTACATATTCAAATGGCGGCGGTACTGATATTGCTGGGCTTACAAATGGAACAACATATTTTATTATAAGCGCTTCAGGAACAGAATTTCAGTTAGCATCTACTTCTGGCGGTTCTGCCATAGATATAACAGGTGTAGGTGTTGGCAATAATCATGTATTTCAACACGTTGGGTTTGCTGTTGATTTGACTAACAATAAAATTATCAGTGCTAATACTTTTACGAATGGAATAGAAGTTGTTTATAATGTTGGTGGCGGTGCAGCAATAAATGGTCTTACTGATGGCACTAATTATTTTATTGTAAATGCTAGTGCATCTGATTTTCAATTGTCATCTACTTCTGGCGGTTCAGCTATTTCATTAAGTGATAATGTTACGGTAACTATAGATAGTACAGATACTGCAATTGTGGACGCAACAAACGACAAAATTATAGTAAGCAACACGTTTTCAGACGGTCAAGAAGTTGTTTATTCTAATGGTGGTGGCACAGACATAGCAGGATTGGTAGATGGTACTAATTATTTTATTATAAGTGCTTCTGGAACTGAGTTTCAACTGTCGGCAACATCTGGCGGTGCGGCTATAGACATCACTGGCGTTGGTGTTGGTACTGCCCACACATTTAGGCAAGACATAGGTTCGGCACATATTTTTAGACAAGACATTGGTTCAGCGCATACATTAATTAAAAATTTAGGCACTGCTCATACTTTTACCCATAACATTGGTGATGACCAAGATACATTTGATTTAGAAGTTACTTTAATTGACCCTAACGATGATGCAAATGTTGCTACTGTTCCTGATGTTAAAGTTAAAATTACTGGTGTTAATACAACAACGGTTTACGTTGATAAAACGTTAGTTGTTGGGCCAAACATTTTTAGATTTGGCTCTGACGATACGCAAGCCAAGATTGAAATAATACCACAAGCATACGATACTCCTAACTTTGACATCGATAACGTTAGTTTAAAACAAAAAACAGTTGCAGAGCCTATTGAAAATGCACCTATAAATAACAAAGGAGTTGTTGTAACAGAAGAACGTTTTATCTTTGCGTTAGGAGCAGGTGGCAATTCTCGCAAAGTTCAATGGTGTGATAAAGAAAATAATACTGTATGGGCTGCGGCTGCAACAAATGAGGCAGGAGACATAGAGCTTGCTACTGTTGGTCAAATTATGCAAGGCATTAAAACAAGAGGTCAGGTGCTAATTATTACTGATACAGATGCTCATACAGCGCAGTATATTGGGCCACCATATGTTTATGGATTTCAAAAAATAGGACAGCATTGTGGAGCTATTTCTAGGTTAAGTGCTGTATCGACTGATTATGGTGTTTTTTGGTTTGGTCAGGAAAGTTTTCACTTTTTTGATGGTAACAGCGTTCAAGAATTGCCATGCGAAGTTAAAGACTATGTTTTCAGTGATTTTAACCAAGACCAACAATCTAAAGTTTGGGGAATGGCATTAGGTGGTGAAAACGAAATATGGTGGTTTTATCCATCTGGAGGCAGTTTAGAAATTGATAGATATGTTGGATATAATTATGCTGATAAACATTGGCTTTTAGGTAACTTGTCTAGGACAGCAGGTGCTGCAAGGGGTGTTTTTGCTAATCCTTTAATGGCTGACCACACAACGGTAACAAATTTGCAAAACCATGAGCAGGGTTTTAATTATGATAGTTCGCCAGTATTTTGTGAAACTGGTCCTATAAGTATAGGTAATGGCGACAATATTATAAAAGTAACAGAAGTTATTCCCGATGAAAAAACACAAGGTAATGTAGATTTAAAATTTAAATCTAAGTTTTATCCTAACGACACGGAGCGAACATACGGCCCTTTTAATCCAAGCAACCCAACTTCTGTTCGTTTTAGTGGTAGGCAAATAAAAATGAGGGTTGAAGGTGATAGCGCAACAAATTGGAATGTAGGAACTATGAGATTAGAAACTAAAACAGGAGGCAGACGATAATGCCTGTTCGCTCACCTTTGATTGGACCAGATTTGCGGCAATGGGGTAGGCAACTTAATTTGTTTTTAAATACAAATTTAGGTAAACTTTTTTTTAAAACCGATGAAGATAATCCAAGCGAAAACGGTATATTTCTTTGGGATGAAGAAAAAAATTATCCTGTTGTTTCGGCGCAAAATGCATTTAGGCAAATAGCAATGAAGCAAGCAACGCCTAGTTCAAGCATTGGCGCGTCTGGCGATGGGGCAGGAATGATAGCTTGGGACACAGCATATATTTATATTTGTACAGCCAATTATGATGGAAAAACAACAATTTGGAAAAGGGTAGCACTGTCTACATATTAAATGCCTAAAGACACACAAGTAAACGAACTAGAGAGATGCCGCCCTTGGATTGAGGCGGCTTTAGAGTATTCAGGTGGTACGCATAATTTTGAGGATGTGGCAAAAGGTATTGCTGATGGTAATATGCAATTATGGCCTAGCCCAAGGGGGTGCATTGTTACTGAAATTGTGATATATCCTAGAAAAAAGGTGCTAAACGTGTTTTTAGGCGGTGGTGAGCTAGATCAGTTGTTAGATATGCACAATGATGTTACAGATTGGGCAAAACATTATGGATGTGAGGCGTTGACGATTACAGGTCGTTTTGGATGGAAGAAACCTTTAAAGGCGCATGGCTGGAAACCATTACACGCCTCATTTCAAAAGGAGATATAAGATGAGTGGTGGAAAAGGGGGCGGTAGAACCTCAAAAACAGAGATACCAAAATACATTGAAAGTGCGGCTAAATCTAATTTAGCTCTTGCTGATAGAATATCTAATATAGGGTATGTGCCATATTATGGCCCTGATGTGGCTGCCTTTTCACCTATGCAAAACGCTGCTTTTGAAAATACACAAGATGCTGCTGAAGCTTTTGGGATGAGCGCAGGAGATGAGCAGTATATGCCTGAAGCAACAGAGTTTGCTGGCGGTGCTATGGGTTATTCTTCTGCACCTTTATTTGAACAGTCTGTTGAAAATTTAGCTCAATTTAGACCAGCGCAAAGTCAATATATAGATACATTTTTTATGGACCCTCAATCTGGCAGTGCAGGAAAAAATGCAGCGCCTTTAGGAAGGGCGCAAAGTTTTAGACCTACAGGTTACTCAAATGAC
>CETF01066632.1_pt1 | contig 14599 bp, 8 predicted proteins | sample 326991 | NCBI WGS metagenome assembly CETF01 (sample SAMEA2622331, study PRJEB7988) | marine metagenome | biome: marine biome (ENVO:00000447); feature: surface water layer (ENVO:00002042); material: "saline water (ENVO:00002010), including plankton (ENVO:xxxxxxxx)" | depth 5 m | reverse complement strand
CTATAATTAATCTATTAAAAACTGTCAACCTATTTTAGGACGACTCAAATGTAAAATCTTAATTACTTAAGAACAATTTTCTTAACTAATTTCTCTTGATCATTTTCTAAAGATACAAAATAAACACCTTTATCAAGGTTACTTAAGTTCATATTCTTTGTTAATTGACCATTTAAAGATACTTGCTCGTTAAATACTACTTGTCCTAACATGTTTCTTACATTAAGTGTGTAAGTTGTAGGCTCAGAGCTTTCTGCTTTAATTGTGAACTCTCCATTAGTAGGGTTTGGAGAAACTGCAAAAGTACGATTGTCCTCTACTGCATCTACCTCATCTACACCAACAGTTAATCCACCAAAGTTTACACGAATTGAAGGCTCAGCTCCAACCCATCCCCAAGAGTTACCTGCAAAACTTACCCAGTTAGTAGTTGTTGGTTGTCTATTTTCAACAGAAGTAAATCTTCCGGTAGTAAACTCTAATCCACCACCATTAAGCTGCTGCCAACCAATAGCATATTGTCTTCCTCCGTATAACATCTGAGGTCCGGTTCCAAATAATCCTGCTGGCGTTAAGAATGGGAAAGTAATCCATCTTCCAAACATTGTCGTATCTATAGTAATTGCAGATGTGTTATAGGCAATCTTAGCATTTTGATTAAACACCCCGGCAATAGTTGTTGCAGTATCCCATGATTCTGTTATATCATAAATAAGTGGTGTAATTTGCACACCATTATTTTCAGGAACATTAGCTACAAAAAATGACAATGAAGTAGCTTCTGCACTATCTCTACCAATGTTAAAGAAAGAAACGAAAATATCATCTCTATTTCCACCACCTTGGTATGAACCTACCCCTGTTAAATTCTCAGGCTCAATCCCTTTACTTAGTACAGAGTCAGTTACTATAAATGAGTAGTCTACAAAAGAAATTGCAGGCGTTGCATTAACAGAATCAGAACGAACACCAATTCTTGCTCTAAAATACCCCTCTCTTGTGTTGATATACGGTCCTACATTGGCAGTATCTCTATAAGTACTAGCCGCTAATGGATTTAGCGTATCAATAGCTGCTGCAGTTAAATAATCACCTGCACCACCTGTTAAAGTAGAGTCATGATACATTTCGTAATATAAACTAAAATTTGGTTGAGCATTCGCCCCTCCAACAAATACAGCTCCATCGAAATTCATTGGCTGCAATAAACGCTGAGGATACATTCCATAAATTGGGTTCAAATCAAAAGTATCAGTAAAGTTTACTGAATAGTCTTCTAACTTCATTGAATTATCATGACCTTGCAATATGGTAAGATCATCAATCATCCAATAATAGTGACTACCACCTCTAAATACAAATCTCACATAAGCAGTATCTTCAAATGCTAAATCTTCAGTAACATTAAATGTAAGTGTAGTTGCATTAGAAACGAATGTGTTTGCATCATTTCCGTTTGCACCGTCATAATAACCTGGATTGATTCCTGAAGACCAGTTTTGTCCATCTGCACTAACTTCCATAATTAAATCAACAGCCTGCTTACTACAGCAATATCTGTTAGAAGTTTCAATGGTGATTAAAACAGAAGCAGAAGGAGTAATCGTAATTGCACTTGACTGAACAGTAGCGTCAATATCAATAAAAGTTCCACCTGGGCCGGGAGCTGGTGTATTATAAGCATCAGCTGGCATAGACAAATAACCATCAGCCGCAGATGTTGAAGTTAATGCAGTAACAGTTGTTGAATACTGTCCACCTGGAGCTTGATCACTCCAAATCCAGTCGAAACCATTGTTATTTGGGTTAATACTAGTCCAGTTTACAGTTTGACCACCCCAAGTACCTACAGGCATATCAGTAGCATTTGGTCCACCCGCAAAACTATCATAATATAAAGTGTCCAAAGGAGCTTTATTTGTGGCAACAGCTTTCGCTTTATCTGCCTTGGCATTCGTTAGCTTAGCTTGTGCCTCCGGTGCATTCACACTGACTCCCTGAGCCAAAAGACCCGCAGACATTAGAGCTAATCCAGAAAGTAAAAAATAATTCTTTTTCATCTCTTTCGTTTTTAGTTAAACAATTTAGTTAATTCAATTCATAAAGTTAAGAATCTTTTTAGAACAAAATTAAAAACATATTAATTTTTTGTTAAAATAATAATTCTATTGCTTATTTTACCCCAAATCCGCTGTTTCATATTCTTCAATCGGAGGGCAAGCGCAAACAAGGTTTCTGTCGCCATAAGCATCATCTACTCTTCGAACAGATGGCCAAAATTTAGCGCCTCTTATTCTATTCACCGGATAAGCAGCTTCTGAACGACTATAAGGAAAGCTCCAATCGTCGGCTACACACAACTGTTCTGTATGAGGAGAATTCTTTAAAACGTTATTCTCAATATCTGCATTTCCGTCTTCTATGGTTTGAATCTCTTCGCGAATTTTTAACATTGCTTCAACAAATCGATCTAGCTCAACTTTACTTTCGCTTTCTGTTGGCTCAATCATTAAAGTGCCATTTACCGGGAAAGAAACGGTTGGCGCATGAAAACCGTAATCAATTAGCCTTTTAGCAATATCCACCACTTCAATTCCTGCTGATTGTTTAAAACCCCTGCAATCTAAAATCATTTCATGTGCAACTGTATTATTGGCTCCTTGGTAAAGTACATCGAACTTTTCATTAAGCTGAGCCTTTAAATAATTTGCGCTTAAAATGGCTGCCTTTGTAGAGTTTGTCAAGCCTACTTCACCCAACATTTTAATGTAAGCGTAAGAGATTAACAATACCAGTGAACTACCAAATGGTGCTGCAGAAACAGAGTGAATTCCTTCTTCTCCTCCGGTTTTAACAAAGGCGTTGGTTGGCAAAAATGGTGCTAAGTGCTTAGCTACTCCAATTGGCCCCATACCTGGACCGCCGCCGCCATGAGGAATGGCAAAAGTTTTATGTAAATTCAAGTGGCAAACGTCAGCTCCAATTTTCGCAGGATTAGTTAAACCTACCTGCGCATTCATATTCGCACCATCCATATAAACTTGTCCACCGTGCTTGTGAATTGTCTCTGTGATTTCAATTACCGACTCTTCAAAAACCCCGTGAGTAGATGGGTAAGTTATCATTAAGCAAGATAAATTTTCGCTGTGCTTTTCCGCCTTAGCTTTTAAGTCTTCTACATCAATATTTCCGTTATCATCGCACTTTACAACCACTACTTGCATTCCGGCCATTACAGCACTTGCAGGATTAGTTCCATGAGCTGATGAAGGAATTAAAGCAATATTTCTGTGGTGATCACCTCTACTTTTATGATAAGCACGAATCACCATCAAGCCCGCATACTCACCTTGAGCTCCTGAGTTTGGCTGCAATGATGTTTTATAGAATCCTGTAATCTCAGATAAGTCTCTTTCCAGCTCATTGATCATTTGCATGTAACCCTGAACTTGATCGTCGGGTGCAAATGGATGTATATTGGCAAACTCCGGCCAAGTAAGTGGAATTAATTCTGAGGCTGCATTCAATTTCATGGTGCAAGAACCCAATGGAATCATTCCATGGGTTAGAGAAAAGTCCTTATTTTCTAAACGCTTTATGTAGCGCATCATTTCTGTTTCAGAATGGTAAGAATTAAATACCGGATGCGTTAAAAAGGAAGATTTTCTAATTAAGTTCTCGGCTAGCGGACTTTCTTTAATTACTTCTTCTACCTCAGCAAAGTTTTCATTTTTAAAATCGGCACAGTACTGAATTAGATTATTTAATTCGTGCAGTTCTACCGATTCATTCATGCTAATTCCCACAACATCTTCATCAATTTTTCGAATATTAATCCCGTGAGCGCGCAAATGCTGGATTAAGTTATCTGCTCTATGATCGCCAACTTTTACTTTTAATGTATCGAAATACTGCTTACTTAGCACTTCATACCCTAAATCATTCAGCGCTTTTGCCAACTGAACGGTGTATTGATGAGTACCTTTTGCAATTGTATAAATACCATTTCTTCCGTGGTAAACAGCAAACATTCCAGCCATGACAGCCAATAAAACCTGGGCTGTACAAATATTGGAGGTTGCACGATCTCTTTTAATATGTTGTTCACGAGTTTGCAATGCCATACGCAATGCAGCCTTCCCATCGGCGTCAACTGATAAGCCAATTATTCTACCCGGAACACTTCTCTTATAATCTTCTCTTGTTGCAAAGTAAGCAGCATGTGGACCACCAAAACCCATTGGAACGCCAAAGCGCTGAGTAGTTCCACAAACAACATCAGCTCCCCACTCTCCCGGAGGCGTTAAGAGTGCTAAACTCAACAAATCGGCAGCAACTGTAACCAATGCTCCTTTATCGTGTGCTTTCTTAACAAATTCACTATAGTCAAAAACCTCACCATCTACATTAGGGTACTGAAGAACTGCACCAAAAACAGGCTCGCTAAAATCAAATTCTCTCGGATTGCCAAATACTAGTTCAATCCCTAACGGTTCACTTCTAGTAAGCAAAACTTCTTTGGTTTGAGGAAAAACATCGTCTGCAACAAACAACTTATTCACATTCGCTTTTTTCAATTCCCTAGCACGAACACTGTGCATTAAACTCATAGCTTCAGCAACAGCAGTAGGCTCATCAAGCAATGAAGAATTGGCAATTTCCATTCCTGTAAGGTCTGTCACCATGGTCTGAAAATTCAACAGGGCTTCCAACCTACCTTGTGCAATTTCTGCCTGATAAGGAGTATAAGCTGTATACCATCCCGGATTCTCAAAAATATTACGCTGAATTACCGCCGGTACTTTGGTATTGTAATAACCTAAACCAATGTAACTCTTATAAACTTTATTCTTAGAAGCCAAATCTTTGATATGATTCATATACTGATACTCACTCATTGGCTGAGAAAGCTTTAAAGGCTCATTCAAGCGGATGTTAGCAGGAATTGTTTTATCAATTAATGCATCTACGCTTGTTTCGCCAATTGCTTTTAGCATGGCTTTTATATCTTCATCGGACAGTCCGATATGACGAGAACGAAAGGGTGCTGAAGTCATAAGATTTATAGTATTTTTTGAGGCTGCAAATATAACCTTATTGCAACATTTAATATCTATTTTCAGTAGAGTTTAAACAAGATTTTAACCCAAATGTTTGTCCCACTTTTTCGGCTTAATTTTGAGGGCATTTAAAGCTTGCAAAATCTTGAATTTAGTCAGAAATTTCGGGCACTTTATCGTTTACAGCAATCTCTATGTTGCCTTTTGCGCCTTTTCACTAGCTGTATTCTCGCTAAAGGCACTTGACTACAAAGCAGACAACAACTTACTTGCATTTATTTTCTTTGCAACATTATTTGCCTACAATTTTCAAAGAAGAATTAGCCTTTTAGAAAAAACAAACTCTACTAGCTCATGGCAAAACAAATGGATTTCGCGAAACAAAAGCCTCAGTAACATAATTACGGTTTTTTCATTTACTGCCTGCTTGTATTTTCTTTATTTTTTACCGCATGACAGCCTTTTACTAATTGCTCCACTGTCATTGATATCATTGCTCTATGTTTTGAGAATTGGCAGACAGCCCGCATTGAGAAATATTCCTTTTTTAAAGGTTTTTATTGTTGCATTTGTCTGGGGTGGAGCTATGATACTGCTCCCCACTTTGTACTTTTCAAATGACTTTTATTCTATTTTTTCATTAAAAGCTCAAAGCTTGAGTTTTGCATTATCCTTATTCATTTTCGGTTTAAGCCTGCCATTTGACATTCGCGATATAAGTGACGATAGTATCGCTCAACTTAAAACCATACCTGCTAAAATGGGTGTCAAGAAAACGATTCTAATTTGTTGGTTGAGTTTTTTGCTAAGCAGCATTGTGTTTTTAGTTTGTTTCAAGCATCATTTTATTACATCAGAAGTTTTCGCAAGCTTACTAATTACCATTGCAATAAGTGCTTTCATGGTGTATTTAACCAAGAAGCCAAAGCATCATTTGTTTTATGGGCTATTGTTGGAAGGTTGCTTATTGCTTCCATTAACTGTATATTACTTTTTGATATTTTAAGTACTATTCTGCTTTTTAAAGGTCAAAACCTCTTTCATATAAATTAATCTCAATAATTCTTATCTGACTTTGTATCTTTGAACGTTCTAAACATTTTAGACCAGATGAACTATAAAAACGATAAAGACTTTGCTTTAGAAAAAGACAAAAAAGATTCTTTAAAAGACTTTAGAACAAAGTTTTTCATTCCACAACACAAAGGCGAAGATAAAATTTACTTTACCGGAAACTCTTTGGGTTTACAACCTAAAAGAGCCAAAGAAGCGCTTCAACAAGAACTCGACGATTGGGCTGCCTTAGGGGTAGATGGGCATTTTGAAGCTAAAAACCCTTGGTTTTCTTACCACGAAATGTTCAAATCTAAATTGGCTAAAGTTGTTGGTGCAAAAGCAGAGGAAGTTACCGCCATGGGTGGCTTAACAGCTAACTTGCATTTTTTAATGGTTTCCTTTTTTCGCCCTCAAGGGAAAAGAACTAAAATTTTATGCGAAGGAAAAGCTTTCCCATCAGATCAATATGCACTGGAAAGTCAGTTAAAATTTCACGGCTTAAACCCTGAGGAGCATCTTATTGAATTGTTCCCTCGTGAAGGTGAGCACTATTTGAGAGAAGAGGACATTATCGCTGAAATTGAAAAGGCAGGCGATAGCTTGGCATTGATTATGATTGGTGGAGTAAACTACTATACCGGTCAAGTTATGCCCATGAAGAAAATTACTGAAGTCGGGCACAAAGTCGGAGCAATTGTTGGTTTCGACTGCGCTCATGCTACCGGAAATATTGCCTTGGAGCTACACGACTGGGAAGTAGATTTTGCTGCTTGGTGTTCTTACAAATACCTCAACTCAGGACCGGGAAGTACAGCCGGAATCTTTGTCCACGAAAAGCACGCTAATAAGCCGGAGCTTCCGCGCTTTGCAGGTTGGTGGGGCACACCACCCGATGATCGCTTTTTGATGAAGAAAGGTTTTCAACCGGATTATGGAGCAGATGGCTGGCAATTGAGTAATGCACCTGTTTTAGCTATGGCAGTTCAAAACCTTTCATTAGACCTATACAACGAAGCAGGCAGAGAGCGATTAATTGAAAAGCAAAAAGACTTAACCGCTTATTTGGAGTTCGTTTTAAACGACATAAGCGAGCGCATAGAAAGCATCAACTTTGAAATTATTACCCCAAAAGAAAGAGGTTCGCAGCTTTCAATCTTAACGCATGGAAGCGGCAAAGAACTATTTAATAAAATTAGCGAAGAAGGTGTTGTTGCCGACTGGAGAGAGCCCAACGTTATTCGATTAGCACCGGTTCCGCTTTACAACTCCTTTTACGATGTATATCGATTTGGACAGATCATTGAAAAGTCACTTTAAAAAATAAATCAAATGGAAAAAGTTGCTGTTATAGGAGCCGGATTAGTCGGTGCTTTACAAGCCATTTTTTTAGCAAAAAAAGGGTATCAAGTAGATGTTTACGAACGCAGAGAAGACATGCGTAAGCATCAAATTTCTGCCGGACGTTCGATTAACTTAGCCTTGTCGAACCGCGGTTGGAAAGCATTGGAAACTGCCGGAGTTAAGGAAAAAGTAGAAAAAATGGCAATTCCTATGCACGGCAGAATGATGCATGATGTAGAAGGAAACACCACTTTTCAAGCTTATGGATTTGAGGGGGAAGCTATTTACTCAGTAAGTAGAGGAGGCCTAAACTGCATTTTAATGGATGAAGCTGAAAGTTATGACAATGTGACTTTCCACTTTGACATGCTTTGTCAAGATTTAGATTTAGAAAAAAGAGAAGTTACTTTTCTGAACACTGAAAGTGGTAAGGAAACAACTCACAGGCCGGATCGAATCTTTGGGACAGATGGCGCTTTTTCAGCAGTTAGAACAAGACTGCAAAAAACCGATCGATTCAATTACGAGCAAATGTACTTGCCACACGGCTATAAAGAATTGAGCATTCCTCCGGCGGAAGGTGGCGGTTTTAAAATCGACAAAAATGCTTTGCATATTTGGCCTCGAGGGGAATACATGCTCATTGCTCTCGCCAACGAAGATGGTAGTTTTACCTGTACGCTCTTTTTCCCTTTTGAAGGAAAACCCTCTTTTGAATCCTTAAAAACGGAAGCAGATGTAAAGGCTTTTTTCGAAGAAACCTTTCCGGATGCATTGAACTTAATGCCGGAATTAGTCGACGACTACTTCACCAACCCTACCTCATCTTTAGTAACTATAAAATGCCACCCTTGGAATTACGAAGATTGGATTATTTTAATGGGAGATGCCTCTCATGCCATTGTTCCTTTTTACGGTCAGGGTATGAATTCAGGCTTCGAGGATTGCACGGTGTTTAACGACATCTTTGAAGCTGAAAATCAAAACTGGGCAAAATCCTTTAAGCGATTTTCCAATGAACGCAAAGCAGATGCAGATGCTATTTCCAACTTGGCATTATCCAATTTCGTAGAGATGCGCGACAAAGTTGCCGATGAAATGTTTCTTCTTCGCAAGAAAATTGAAAAGAAGATTGCAGAAAAGCATCCTGATTTATGGATGCCGCTCTACTCTCGTGTAACTTTTAGTCATAAACCCTACTCTGAAGCACTAAAGGCAGGTGAAAGGCAAGATAAGATTATGGATTGCGTTATGGCTAAAGAAAATATTATAGAAGTATGGGACAGCAAAGAAGTGGAAGAAGAAATTTTAAGCATGGTCAAAAAATGAGAAAAATAACCATCACCCTATTTTTAAGTGCATTTGCCTTTATTTCAAATGCACAGCTAAGCAAAGATATCTTTCCGCTTAATCGCGAATTTAAAAAAGGAGGGTTTTACATTGCACCACAAGCTACCGTTTCTATAGGCAACAAGGAAGAAAATACCTACCAAAATCAAGACAGCACATACAACTACGAAGTTACCGGCAGGGGAAAATGGGGCTATGGATTAGAAATAGGTTGGTTTCATTCATTTAAAAAAGCCCGACTTATTCACTTTTTAGATGCCGGCATCGCTTACCGAGTATTTAAAGGAGCAGCAGAACATAGTGGTGAGCTTACTTCCTTAAGTGGTCAACAGTTATTTGAATCAGAGAATGAATTTAGCAATCAATATTTAGTTGCCTCGCTTCGTGCCACCAATGCCACACAACTAGGTAAATGGACTTTTTTGAGCACTTCTCTAGGCCTTAATTACAACTATTTATTGGCAGACGACTATGAAAGAGGCAGCGACTATCCAAAAAGTGATGAAACTTTTTTAAACGATCAGAGCCTACAGCTTCACTTACAAGTTGGCATTGGCATGCGATTGAGCAGACAGTTAGTTGGCATTCCTTATGTAGAAACGCCTTTGTTAACAGCCTTGCCAACTGACGATCTCAATCCGGCATTCCCGTTTTTTAGTGCCCGCTATCAGCCCATTATTATTGGCATAAAGCTTTTATTTCTTAGAGAAGATCCAATGAATTGCAATGCACCTGTATTTGACGGACCTCAGCCGGGAATGTGAAAGTAATTTTCATTTACATTCATAATGCCTTAAACTATTTTTCCTCTACAATCCTTGAAATACCTACATCTGTAAGGAAATTTTCATTTTTCTCGCCAGCTATTTGCAACCTTTTGAAAGCCAATCCGTCTAACAATTCAACCTAAACCCTACTTATTATGAAAAAAACAATACTCCCTATTATTTTAATGGCTATGATTAGCCTTTTTACGACAAACCTTCAAGCGGGGACTGTTTCGATTGATACTACTTATGTTGGTGGTATTACACCATGTGACTCTGCTCGCAGGGTAATGTTTTATATGGAAGGAACTTCATCCGGCTACAATATAGGAGACACAATGAGTCTTGAAATCTTTTTCGGAGATGGAAGCACGGACACACTATACGGCCCTGTAACAGACACTACAGGACGTTTTTATTGGCACAGAATTCCACACTTTTATCCATCCAATGGTCAATATACTGTTGCTTATATTGCAACGGGTCCAGATATGTCAGCAGATACAATCATAGTGCCTAACCAAGTTATTTTACAAGACAGCTGCGGGAACATCTCGGGTCAGATATACGCCGATGTCAATAACAATTGTGTGCTCGATGGAAGTGAAACACCTCTTGCAGGAGTTCAAGTATCAGCCTACCAAGGAACACAGTACATTTATTCCGACTGGACAGACACGAATGGCTACTATTACATCGATGTACCGATTGGACAAACATACACCATTACAACTTCTGCAAATTATGGCTATAATACCATTTGCCCGGCTTCTGGAAGTCATACTATTTCTACAGTGCCTAGCAATGGAAATGACTTTGCCATCGATTGCGGAACCGGCTTTGACTTGTATCCTATCGCTCACGGATGGAGTGTTCCGGGACAAAATTTGAATTTGTATTTACGTGTTTACAATTCATTTTGTCAAAGTCAAAGCGGTAGCGTAAAACTTATCTTTAACGACTCACTTTATTCGTATGGAAATGTAGCTTCTTCTCCTCCGAACTCAATAAATGGAGACACTTTAGAGTGGAACTTTGGTCCATTGAGCAATGGCTGGCAAAATGGATTTAACGTAAATGTAGGTGCTTACACAGACACTACAGCTCAAATTGGAGATACTGTTTGTGTAACCGTTATCGTTGATCCAATTATTGGTGATAGCAATACTTCTAACAACATCAGAACCTTCTGCATTCCGGTGAGAACTTCTTACGACCCAAACATTAAAGTAGTTAGTCCGCTTGGAGTTGGCGACTCAGGAAGAGTTGAACCAAACACTGAAATGACTTATACGGTTCACTTTCAAAATACAGGAACAGCTCCGGCATACAATGTTTATATATTAGATACTTTAGACACCAGCACATTAGATTTAAGTTCAATCGAAATTCTTGGTGCAAGCCATGAGATGAGTGTAAATATCATTTCACCGGCTCAAAATGTGTTGAAATTCAGATTTGACGACATTATGTTGGCTGATAGTACTACTAATGAACCGGAAAGTCATGGCTGGGTAACCTACAAAATTCAACAACAGCCGAATTTGACTAATGGAACAACTATCCAAAATTCCGCTTCCATTTATTTTGACTACAATCCGGCGGTAGTTACAAATTACACTTTGAATACTATTGATGACCAATTAGTGGGAATCAAATCAATTCCAACTGACAAAAAGCAGCATTTCGCAAACATTTACCCAAATCCGGCAAGCGATATTTTACATATTGATTTTACCTCCAACATTGAGGCTTCTGAATTGAGAATTTTGGACATTAATGGGAAATTAATTCGAAATGTAAATGAAATCTATCCTAGCAATCAATTGAATATTTCAGATTTAAAAGCGGGTATTTATTTAATAGAAATGCGCGCAAAAAATGGAAATAGACAAATAAGTAAAATATTGATTAACAAATAACAAATCCCATTATTTGTTACATTTAAGCTTCTGAAGTTTCGACTTCAGAAGCTTTTTTTATGATTTAAAAAAACGGATTATGGCTCAATTCATAGCCAATGGTTGTTTCCGGACCATGACCCGGATAAACAGTAACATCAGTAGGTAAAACAAAGAGTTTTTTGCGAATTTGATCAAGCAATTGTTGATGGTTGCCGCCGGGTAAATCAGTTCGACCAATGCTTCCGCGAAAAAGCACATCGCCACCAATTATTATTTTTTCCGCTTCATTATAAAAAACCACATGCCCCGGAGCATGACCGGGAACATGAATGATTTTTAATTTCGTATTTCCAAATTCAATGTACTCTCCTTCCACTAGCTTTTTGCCGGCCTTTGGCGATTCTTTATAATTCAATCCATAGGTTTGAGCGGCTAAAGCTGCAGCCTCTAAAATTGGAAAATCCAACTCATGTAACTCTAGTTCTAAATCGTACTTGTCATTAATAAACTGGTTGCCAAATACGTGATCAATATGTGCATGAGTGTTTAGCAAACGAACAGGCTTCAATCCATTGCTTTCAATAAAGTCCGCCAATTCTTTTTCCTCAAGGCTATCGTAGCATCCCGGATCAATAATTAAAGCCTCTTTACTTTCATCGTAAATGATATATGTATTTTCCTGAAATGGATTAAAGGTGAACTTTTGTAACTTCATATTGTCTCTTTAAAATTGCAATGAATTATCCCATTAATTCGTGTTTCAAAATTACCAATAGCATAGAATTTATTACTTTTATTCTCCCTTTTAAATGAGACTTTTGAGAAAGCACTATAAGACCTATTATAATTTTTTACTGCTTTTGCTTCTTATGAGCATTAGTAGCCTTTCTTATGCTCAGTTTTACAATGGCACTCAAACTTCTTTTGGCAAAAATCGCCTTCAGTACCAAACTTTTAAATGGCAGTTTTTTCGATTTAATAATTTAGAAACTTACTTTTATGAAGGCGGTTTAGACTTTGCTAAACACACTGCTTACTATGCCAATGAACGCATTCCACAAATGGAAAAGTTTATCGATTACTATTTAGAGGAGCGCGTTCAATTTATCATTTTTAACAAGCAAGCTGACTTCCGTCAGAGTAATATTGGACTATCTACCGATGAGAGTTATAACATAGGTGGAGCGAATCAAATTGTTGGTTCAAAAGTATTTATTTACTTTGAGGGTGACTATAAAAAGCTAGAGCAGCAAATTGATGCAGGCATTTTACGGGTATTAATTTACCAAATGTTATATGGTGGCAATTGGCGTGAAGTACTTCGAAACTCCGCTTTAATGAGTTTGCCGGAATGGTATATTGAAGGCTTGATTTCTTATTTATCGAACCCCAACGACCCATTGGTAAACAGTCGAATAAAAGACGGAATTCAAAGAGGCGATTTTCAGAAATTTAATCGTTTAAACAAAGAAGATGCAACTATTGCCGGACATGCCATGTGGCAATTTATTGCTGAAACTTATGGCGAAAGTGTAATTTCAAACATCCTCTACATGACTCGCTTGAGTCGAGAGATCAACGATGGTTTTTTATATGTAATCGGCTTGCCTTTTGAAGATTTGTATATAGACTGGTACAATCACTTTAGCAATGAATTCGGCACAGAACTACCAAAAGATCAGTTGGGAGAAAAAGCCCCATTTAAGCAGAAGAAAAGATATAAGTATCAAAACTTTAAAGCCAGCGACGATAATCGTTACTATGCTTTTACGACGAACAAATTAGGTCGCTATAAAATTTACTTATACGATAAAGAGAGTGGCAAGAAAACAAAAATATTTGCTGCAGAACACAAATTAGAGCGAGTTCAAGATTATAGCTACCCAGTCATCGACTTTCACCCTACGAGTAAATTGCTAAGCTTTATTACAGAAGACAAAGGGCAGGTAATTCTTTATCATTACAACATTGAAGATGAAACACTAGAAGCTCAACCGGTTTTTCGCTTGGCAAAGGTGCTCAACTTTGATTATAGCCCCAATGGCAGACAAATGATTTTTTCTGCAGTAGCAGGAGGACAATCAGATCTATACTTATACACCATTATAGGAAATACACAGCAAAAACTAACTGATGATGTTTATGCTGACTTAGATCCGGTTTTTAATCAGGAAGGCGACAAAATCATTTTTAGCTCTAACAGAAATAATGATTCTTTAAACCTAAATAGTGAAATTGATCGTTTTGCTCATGAAAAAGACATATTCGTTTATGACTTTAACAAGCCTGAAGCTCCTATTTTAGAAGTCAGCAATACCGATGAAAGTGACGAGCTCAGTCCACTGTATTACAAAGACAAGCTGTTATTTTTAGAGCAGGAAGGGGCAAAAAGCAGTCGATATCAAGCAAAATTTGACAGTGCGGTGGCACGAGTAGATACCGCTGTACATTACCGTTATTTTTACAATATTAAACCACTAGCCGATTACGAAAGAAACATTCTCTATCAGTCAGAAAATGATGAGGAGATTAATCAAATCAGCTTTTTAAATGAACGCTATTTCTTGAGCACAGAGAAAAATCCGGAAGCTGAAAAAAATGTAATAAGCGATGAAAATCAAGAAACCTTTGAACTCAATAAAATTGATCTTCGCCAATCGAAAGAACTGATTACCATCCAACCAAAAGAAGTTGAAAAAAAGGTAAATATTGAGGAATACACCTTTTTTGATGGTCTTCAAAAAGCTGAAGAAAAAACAATCAAGCGCTCATCACTAAGTGAAAGTAAAGTGGAAGGAAAGGAAGATTTAAAATTTCCAACTCAGCGTATTTATCGCTTAAACTTTCGCCCGGACAATTCTGTACTTCAGTTGAACAATATGTTCATTACGCAACAATACCAAGTATTTAATGGAGGGCCATACATCAATCCCGGAGTGGGCGTGAACACAAAAATCGGTATGGTTGACTTAATGGAAAATCATCGAATTTACGGTGGATTCCGCTATGCCGGTAGTTTGCTTGAGTATTCTGTACATTATCAAAATCTGGAAAAACGCTTAGACAAAGAATACAGCATTAGCCGAAGAAGGTTGAGAAATACAGATGCCTTTTATCCTTT
>CETF01011119.1_pt1 | contig 14864 bp, 21 predicted proteins | sample 326991 | NCBI WGS metagenome assembly CETF01 (sample SAMEA2622331, study PRJEB7988) | marine metagenome | biome: marine biome (ENVO:00000447); feature: surface water layer (ENVO:00002042); material: "saline water (ENVO:00002010), including plankton (ENVO:xxxxxxxx)" | depth 5 m | reverse complement strand
GCCTGGAGGTCCAAGATCTGTAGAACCAGGCGACATCGGACCTGCATCTGGATCAGTCGGACCTAATGAATTTCCATTATCATCAACTGGCATGTTTGCCATACCACCTGCAGTTGCAAATGCCGGAGATTCTACACCTCTTAACTTAAAATTTTCAATAGCAACAGTTACTGGATCATTAGTCGCAAGATCAACTCTTGCTCCTCTTATATCTGCTTTTGCTGTTCCAGATAATATTGCTGTCTCACTAGCAAGTGTATGTTGTCCTTTAGAAAAATGTGACATGTTTCCGTGTGATTGATAATCTTGTCTGCCAGTTGTTATAACCTTTAAATCGCCGGCAGACATAAGATTGATATTTTGTAATACAGATATATCAAGATTACCATTGACAACCCATTCAACGTTACCTGTAACTTTTAATCTATCATCGCCTACGACTGTTCTTAAACCATTTTTATGATGAGTTACAACATCACCGCTAGGTTGTATTTCAATCGATGTTCCAGTTTTATGTACCACATGCAATCTTTCTGCACCAGGCGTATCATCAATCTCAATAACATGACCACTCGTGGTTCTTTTAACTTTATTATTTGGATAAACGTTTTTTCTTACATTTGTTTGTAAGGGTTCATCTATTCCTTCTGTTTCTTGTTTTTTTGTTTCATGATCGAATACTTCATGCTTTACTATTGTTTCGTCAAATGCTTCTGCATCATCTTGAACATATCCATCTTGCACTTCATTCGTTAAACTCTGCGCATTAATATCTGTTGTAACATGAGATTGAATACCGCCTTTTGATACCCATTTTTCACTATGAGGTATAGATCCTAGAACAAGAGGCATTTGTGAATTTGTTCCATCAAGAAATACACCAAATACTCTCGCTGTCGGTTGTATACCCAAAAAATTACCTTGATTAGGAGTTCCACCTTCTGTTACTGGTGCTAAAACTTGAGCCCACGGTAATTTATCATCAGGCATAAGTTGTTCGTCATCTGCATGTACACCAAATATACGAACTTTAACGCGACCCATTCTAATCGGATCGCTAATACTTTTAACTTCTCCAATAAACCAACGAGAATTATCTCCATAAAAACTCATATATCAATCTCCACCTTCATTTATATTTGTAAGTTTAGCTAACGTAAATGACATATCATATTTTTCTCGTTTTAATATGTGTCTTGCTCTATATATTAAATATTTTCCAGACAATTTTCGATCAAGTGGTGCGGCTATCTTTTCTCCTCGAGGTCTTTGATCATCTGATTTTTGAAATTGTACGTGAATTGAATTTCCTATCGTAGCGTGTCGATCACCATTTATAAATTCAATCCCGTTTAAATTAATTGTTAATGGATTTTTTCTAAATAAAGCATCAAAAGATTTTGCAATTACGAACATTTTATAATCAGCCGCGTTATATCCTTCACCTAAAGCCAAAGGATATTCACCGATCTCACCATCAGGCAATGTAGTTTCTCTATATGGATTGCTACCACCAAATAATGTAATATTTCTACTTTTAAGTTCATTGAATGGAGTGCCTTGATACGTAAATCTAGGAGAATACGCAGGATCTTTTTGTCTTGCATTTTCAGGTAGATGAAACTGTAGATAAGGTTCTAAAGTATCTTTTCTAAGATCGAAGTCAAATTCTACTTCTGTAGTCGCATTAGGAGCTGCACCATTTATGATTGTATATGACGCACCTACGTTTCCATTTTTAATTAATTTAAATAAATCTTCAGATTGACCTATCTTCATATTCATGATAGCCCTAGTTGATTCCATATCGGGTGGAGAAGCTGCTGTACTTGGAGAAAAGATAAATGGTTCTGATTCTCTATTTAATGCAGGAGTTTGTATTAAATCTTGTAGATGTGCTAATATAATTTTATCTCCAACAAAAGTAGAAAATAAATAAAATGGAGAACCATTTTGATTTACCATATTATTGCAAATCCATTTCATTGCACGCAGAGGATTTAAATTTGGTACTATAAGCTTATAGTTTTTTCTATCACCTACACCACTGGGGTTGGTGTATAATACTTCTTTTGCTCTAGATGTAGTACCAGTAAAATTTCCATTTGGTTTTTCTAAAATTAAAAAATCTTCTGCTATATTTTTTATAATATCTTCACCTCTACCTTCATAAGGTAAATTTACGTTTTGTAAATTTGAAACATAACCTACATCTTCAATCAAATGCAACATCAAAATTTGTTGGTGTTCACTTACTCGATGCTGAACAGAAACGTAATGAATATAAAATGTTTTTTTAATTAATGTAACTTCAGAATTGTCAATCTTATCTCTATTAGATCTAATCATTAACGTAATAGTTTCACCGCCGATAATATCAGTAGATTCATACCAACTTTTATCGTCGTTTAAAATTAAATCTGCAGTTATATAAGGTTTATCTAGATCTTCAAATATGTCACAAGAAACAAACATGCCAACTAAGTCAATCGCTTGACCAAACCTAGGCGATTGTAACATAATACCTGCTATTATATATGGTGATATTGTACTTGTCATTACGATCTTATGGCTGCATTAAATGATTTAACCACTTCTCCAATTATGTCTTTTTTGATAATTTTAATTTGTTTTAAATTATCGTTTTGTCTAGTCAATTCATCGAGCCAAGTTTTTTCTGTAAATATTGCAGGCCTATCTACGTTTGGATCAATATCAACATACTCACCAGCCGCATTTTCATAGTGATGCACTGCATTAAGTCGATCCGAAGTTGCACGTACCGTTAATAATTCATCGACAACGGTTGTAGTGGTACGAACAATTTCACCAGCTTGAAATGATTTATTATTTGTACTCTTAACCCATATTTGACCAAGATCTAAATTACGATGTACTACAGTTCCAGTTGCAAAGTTGGTAAGGCCTTCAACGCTTTCGCCTATTGCATATTTGTCAGTTAATACTGTTTTTGTATCGAGAACTTTTTCTGTATAGTTGTCGATCGCATATTCGTATATTTTTGTATTTGATAAAGGCCATCCTTGTTCTCGTATATGATTGTTCATTAACCAAAATGTCCAGTAAAAATTAATACTACCATATAGTTTGAAAGAAACTTGATCTGGTCTTTCGTCTGGCAGAATATAATAATCTTGATATGCAGTTGTTGCATCTTTAATCTGATCTATAACATCTGAAAATATACCGATGTTTTCAATACGATTCGACAAACCTTCTTCGCCAAAAAAATAATCTACTATTGGAAAATTTTTAAAATACATATCAAACTCCTACATTATCATCGGGATCTAGAGAATCTATAACAATATCCCTAATTTGTTCATTACTTAAATTTAACTCATTTTCTGCGTCAAATGCAGCGTCATTATCTTCATTGACAATATCTTGACGAGATAGAGTTTTGTATTCTGTAAAACTTAAATTTAAATCAATTTCATTAGGTGCACCATCTGGATGTAAAACAGGACTAGTAGGATTATAGACTGTTGATATATTTCTAAGATAGCAATATTTAATTGGAGTTCCAACATTTCGAAATCTACCTCCGACTTGACTTTTTAATTTTATTTTAAATAAATTCGGATATTCTAATGCAATAGGAAATTGACCACCGCCCGGTATTTCATCTGGATATGCGTGAAATCTAAAAAATTTAATAATCTGTTTTATAGCCGCAGATTCTCTTTGACTCTTAGGTATAAATTTAAATTGAAATGCAAATTCTCGAATTGCAACACCGTTAAACTTAGTTCTTAAATTTGGATTAATTGTAACTCTTGCAGTTAATTGAATCGCATCTGAGATGCCTGCTCCCATACCGAGAGATGCGAAGTTAATCGCACCTGCACCTACTGCTGCGGCAATTCTACCGGCTTCACCAGTATATGCACCACCAAAAAAGAAATCTTTTAAAGATGCTGCACCTGCACCCAAAGCATTTGCTAATGCGCCACCGACTGTTCCACTTGCGGAATTTCCTTGTAGCACATTGGCAATTGCACCACCTACTGCGCCTAAAGCAGCATTATCGTATTGAAATGCATCATTAACTTGAAATGATATAGGTAAATACAGTTGTACCCTATTATTGGCTATAGGAAATATTTTTTGACCTTTAGCATTTTTAAGACTTGATGTGAGAAGATCAACGGTATCTAAGGCTGATTCGCCCGGATTTTGAAATATATCTTTAAATGTACTACTAGAAGTAAATTTAATCGGTGCTTCAGGAGCTTCTATTCTTATAGCTTGAAATACAATCTGTGATCCAACTTGTGCATGAGTGTCAATTGGAAACTTTACTGCTCCACCGCCATAGCTAAATGGATTACCTAAATTAATTGTGTTTATACCCGGTTCTGGCATTGTGTGACCTATTATAAATAAATTTAAAACTATTTATATCAAATTATGGCATATTCTGGCAAGTTTAAAGTAAAGAACATTAAGAAGTATAAAGGTGATTTTGATAATATCATTTATCGTTCTTTATGGGAAAGACATGTATTCAAATGGTGCGATGAAAATCCTAACGTAAAACAATGGTCATCAGAAGAAATCATAATACCGTATTATTATGAAGCAGATAAACGTTATCACAAGTATTTTCCTGATATAAAAATAGTATTTGAAGATAAAACAGTGTTAGTTGAGATTAAACCAGAAGATCAAACTTCACCACCGACCGGTCCTAAACGCACGAAGAAATATATCGTAGAAGGTTTTACATACGTTAAAAATATGAATAAGTGGGAAGCAGCAGAAACTTTTTGTAAAGATCGCGGTTGGGAGTTTCAAATATGGACAGAAAAAACATTACAAGAAATGGGATTGTTACCAAAGGCAATGCCTGGTAAATTGAAACCGTTAAAACGATTTAGACCATATCGAAGAAAACGTAAAAAATAATTATAAATAACGATATGGCTGGAGAAAGTTTATTTAGACAAATGGAGATAGAAGCGTTTCGCGCTGGTATTACACCGCGAACGAAAGAATCTATTCGTTGGTTTAGTCAAAAAGCGAGACAATTATTTCGTGGTAGAACTATTAATAATCGTAGAGATATCATGCAAGATGATGCATTAAGTTTAAAAAGCAGACCTGATCGATCTGCATCGCCTATCGGTAATATGTACATGTATTATTATGATGCAAAACATAAAGCAACATTACCATACTTTGATGGGTTTCCATTAGTAATTATGATGGGACCGGCTAAAGGCGGATTTAAAGGAGTTAACTTACATTACTTACCACCGGTATTAAGAGCAAAGATGTTAGACGTTGTGCTTGGAAATGGCGGTAAGATACCCGAAAAGTTTTTAAAACCTGCATTAAAACATTATCTAACTGCACACGTTAAAAGTCGATTTGCACTTGTTGAAAAACCAGAATGGGAAATTGCAACTTTTTTACCGATGGCAGATTGGAGAGGTGCAAGTGCAAATAAAGTATACAAAGATTCAAGAAAACTATATGGTGGATTATAATGGTAGCATCAATAGATAATCTTAAAAGTACAGTAGCATCACGTGGTGGCATTGCAAGACCAAATAATTTTCTTGTTGAATTACCATCTTTACCAGGATTTAGCCGAGCAAGTGATCCATTAAATATTTTATGTACAAATGCTTCAATACCAAGTAAACAAATATTAACTACAGATAGACGAATCGGTATGGAGTTTGAAAAGATAGCATACGGATATGCAGTTGATGATGTGTCATTAACTTTTTTATTAACTAACGATTATTACGTAAAAAGATATTTTGATAGATGGAAAGATTTTATAATCAACGAAGATCGACAAATAGCAAATTATAAAAATTCTTATCAAGCTAAAGTCGTCATCCATCAATTGAGTAATTCAATACCAAGAACAGCTTTTGATATTCAAGTAGGTTCATTACCTATCGGTATCGATGTCACAAATTTTTTAAATTCACTTACCGCAAAATCTGGAATTAACGTCGGAAGATCTGTATATTCAGTAGAATTAATAGACGCATTTCCTACTACGATTAGTGCAATAGAATTTAATAATCAACCAGACGCATTTGTTGAGTTGAATATTCAAATGTCGTATACTAATTTTAAGAGAAATGGAAACTCTCAAATTAGTTTTAAATTATAGGAGAAATTATGGCTTTACCAAGATTGAATAATGATGTAAATTATAATATGATTATACCATCAATGAATAAAGAAGTTCGATATCGACCTTTTTTAATGAAAGAAGAAAAAACATTGTTAACTGCAATGGAATCAAAAGACAATAGAGTTGTCTTTTCTTCTCTTTTAGATACAATTAGAAGTTGTGTAAAAGATGAAGTAAAAATACATCAATTAACATCTTTTGATATTGAATATATGTTTTTACAAATAAGATCAAAAAGTGTCGGAGAAACTGCAAAAGTAAGTTTAGAGTGTTCAGAATGTAAAACACAAAATGAAATTGATGTTAGACTTGATGATATAAAAATACATATACCTGAAGTTAATAAAACAATTAAATTAGACGATAGTATAACATTGGAAGTAGATTGGCCTAGTTTTAATGATTTAATTGGATCAGACGTCGTAATGGGTGATACTCCAACTGCTGATCAAATTTTTGTAGTAATGCAAAGTTGTTTTAAAACAATTATAACCGATGACGAAAGAATAAATTTAAAAGAGGTTAGCAAACGAGAATTACAAGAGTTTATGGAATCTATGAATTCTAGTCAATTTGGAAAGGTAAGAGATTTTATTGAAAATATACCAAAGCTACAACATACTTTAGAATTTGATTGTGTAAGTTGTGGACATAAGAATAAACAAGTAGTGGAGGGCGTCTCAAATTTTTTAGGTTAGCTCTATCTCATGAGAGTTTAGAAAATTATTATAAAACAAATTTTCTTTTGCTTCATCATTATCATTATTCACTTACTGAGATAGAGGAAATGATCCCATACGAAAGAGAGATTTATTTATCATTATTAGAACAACATTTAAAAGAAGAAAAATTAAGACAAGAGACAACTAAAAATGGCTGACGATTTAAAAGGCGTAATAAATCAACTTCAAAAGAATCAGGATAAAAATACTGTTCAATTAGCATTTTTGAACGATCAAGTTGCAATGCTTCAAACCACGATGACTAATATATTTAAAGGAATGCAAAGATCTCTTGAAGCAATTGCTATGGATAAACTTGAATCTTCTCGCGAAACAAGTCGAAATACAAATAAAATAAAATCAAGTCCTGGTAAAAAAATTGATCTTCCACCATTATTAGGATTAAGTGGTATTCTTGCAAGTATAGGCGCAGTAACAGCTGCTATATCTGGATTAAGAGGTTGGGAGGTGTCAGCTTTAAAAAATATTAAAAGTTTAAGTAAAGCGTTGATGTTTTTTCCAGTTACTTTAATTCCAAAAGTTCTTGATATATTATCATTTGGCGCATTTGGATCTTTTACAAAATACATAACATTTAAACTATCAAGATTAAAATTTAATATTTTAAAATTTTTAGGATTTGATTTAACATTAAAAAAATTTAATCAACCAGGTAGTGGTTTAAAAACACCATTAACAACTCAAATATTAAATGGATTAAAATCTGTTAAAGCAGGATTACTTGCTAATTTAATGTTTTCAATGGGATTAAATCCAGATGGATCTAAAATGGTAGTAAAAGATAGTGCTTCTGGTAAATTTAAAGCAGCGCCTATTAATATTGCAAATAGATTTATGAGAGGAATTAATACTTTACTATATCCAATACGTGTTATTGCAACTGGCATAGAAAAATATATAGCAGGTCCTTTCGCAAAGACTCTTAAATTTTTAGGACAATTCGGATTAACAGGAGTTGGCGCTGTTGCTGGCCCGGTAGGAAAAGCCACTGGTGGCGTACTTAGACTAGCTGGTAGAATATTATGGCCTTTGGGTATATTGTTTTCAGCATTTACAGCTTTTGATACATTTATTAAAACTGAAGGCAGCACTTATGAAAAAACAAAAGAAGCATTAAAGGCTTTTATCGGTGATTTTCTTGGAGCTCCATTAGATCTTATTAAAACAGGATTTGTAAAACTATTAAAGTTTTTAGGTATTGGCGTTAATAAAGAAACTGGTGAAATTGACGAATCAACATATTCCGGCGCAATATTAAAATACGTTGAAGACTTTAGCTTTGTTGATTTAATTAAATCGATTGTTGGTTTTCCATTTAAAGTATTTGAAAAACTTGTTGAATTTGTAAAAGATCCGGTTGGAGTTGCAAAAGAAACATTTAATTCAATAAAAGGAATGATTAAAAATTTCTTTAAAGCATTAATTAATTTCTTTAATCCGTTTAAAAAAGAAGAAAAAACTGCAGAAGAATTATCTTTAAAAAGTATGAATATTGAAAAGTACGATAACAAAAAAATAATAAAAACTTTGCAAAAAGATTTAGAAGGAATGGTTAATAGATCCGGTAGAGGATTAAGTGCAGTAGATCAACAGTTTTATGATAAGGTTTTGTCTGGTGAAATAACTAAATTTTCTCAAGACAGATTTGATAGAATAGCTGCACAAATAGGAGCTGGAAGAGAAATAGGCGAAGATAAATTTAGACAATTAGATAGATTAATAATGAGAAATCAAACATTATCAGATGGTATTATTGAATTAAAAGCAGCTATAGAACAAAACGCCGCAAATGGATCTCCAGTAATTGTTGGAGGAGATAATAACAGTACTAGTCAAACTAATCATACCGCATTAGACGCTAATCCTACAATTTCTAAAGATGCATCAGATAATTCTGGATTGACAAATGGATTCGATCTCGATCGAAACTAAATGACTGCTTATATAATCTTTTTATATATTGTAGGGATCGGTGGATCGATATGGCTTATTGCACAGTTAACGGCTTTGTTCATCGAAGAAAACACTCACGAAATCGAACCAACTGATTGGAAAGCAATTGATGCAATGATAAAACATAATGATATTAATTTTGATGATTATGATGAGGAAATGGAAAATCTTAGAAAAAGATTAAGAGGTTTTTGATGAGGGGCTAACCATGGCCCCTCGCGTGTTTATTAAGTAACAACCCTAACCTTGTTGTGCTAACTTCGCAAAGTAAGACATTGTATCATCTTCAGATTCCGTTTCATTCGAAGTAGAAGCCTCAGATATTTCTGTAACGTTTTGAATAGGTGCTTCTACAGGTTCATTCATTTGAACTTCCTGTTTCATAGTCGGCGTTCCCATTAAAACAGTGTCTTCACCTAAAACTTTCATGAGTTTTTCTTTAAGCTCATCATATGTTTTATAGTTTGTAGGTTCGACAAATTCTTGTAGATTATAAACTCTGTTATAAATTTCTTCGAGTTTGGCATCATCATCTGCTAATGCATTTTGACTTGCAAATTCGGATTTATCATAGTTACGATAACCTTCTACATTTCGAATTTTAAGTTTAAAATCTGCACCTTCCCAAAAATCAAATGGATTAATTGGATCTTCATCTGCAAATGCTGGTTGCATCACATCCATAATTTTATCGAAGATCTTTTTACCAAACTTAAAGATAAAAACTTTACCTTCATTTGTAGGGTTACTTGGATCGGATTTTACAAGGATATTTGCAACGTAGTGCAATCTACGTTTCTGATTTCGAGCTCTTTCTTTATCTTTTTCATTACCAGAATTCCATAGTCTTGAATTTAACTCACCGACTGGATCTGTTTGACCGATAGAAGTTAAAGAGTTTTCGATATACCATAGACCAGTCGGGCCTTTGAAACCATGATCCCAAAATCTTACCCATGGTAATTCTTGACCTTCGGCTGCAGGTAAAAAACGAATAACAGAATAACCATTACCAGCTTGATCAACTGTTGGTTTCCAAATCCTATCGTCGACGTATGATTTCTTTTCACTCTTACCACCATCTGATTCTGCGGCTTTGAGTAGTTTTGAGATTTGATCTCTATTTCTTTTTAAATTTTCGAATGACATTGTATGTTTCTCCGTATTGCTGAAATATTAACTGAAATATAAATGTTCCTGTATAAGCGGAACACATAATATATATCATAATTATACCGTATAATTGATCAAATGTAAACCTTTTATTGATCTGTTATGACGGTTGTAAATGCACCGATTGCTGCACCTTCTTCACAAGCACCAAATGCTACTTCACCAAGTACGCAACCCATGGCTGTATTACCGAGAAGTCTTTGGCCTTTTGGTGTTACGTATGTAGTATTACAAGCACTTAGTAAAATTCCACACGTTATTAATAAAATTATTTTTCTCATCTTTTCTCCTTTCTTAAGAAAAAGCACTATCTAATGTATTTAATTTCGGTAAATAATTAAGCTGCATTGCTTCAGCTTCGACTTTACCTTTTATTATTGGTGATATAAATTTTTTGACATCTTCTGGTTCGATATCGTTTTTATCGCATACATGCAATATAGCTTCCATATACGGAATATTTAAATCGCTTACAGTTTTTTCTATAAGCTTAGTGAATTTACTTTTTGTAAGAAAATTATTTTCTATCATTTAACCCTCAATAATATTGTTTCCTTATTAATTCTGCCATTTGGCGTTGTAGTTTTTGTAGTAAGATTATTCCACTCTTTATCAATCTGAGTTTGAGACTTGCTCATGATAATCGGTAAAATTTCATCGGGCTTTCTTAACGTAATTGATCGACTATCTTCTTTACTAAAATTTTTAATAGTAGATCCTGATATTTCGAATCCATTACCAGCTCGAGTTACGTATTGCGTTAAAACTTTATATTTGGTGTTAAATGTATAAAGCATAACACTACCCACGATTTGAATGGGATTTATTGATACTAGTTTATAGTTGTTATCTTCTTTTTTATAGTTAACGTTTTTAATTTGTTTATCTGCAGATTTAGGTTTATTAATCTTTACTTTTCTCATTGCACGAGTTGCTAGTTTAATTTTAGCTAAATCGTTTAACATACTGTGACATTCGTTTATACGACGATTGAGTTCTGATTTTTTCAAATGTGAATAGCTTTCTACAGCTTGTTCACACTTTTTAAAATAAGCATCTTCATAATCAAGTAACCAGCCCTCAACCATCGTTTGTACGGGTAAAGTAGCAGATCCACTTAGCCCATATAATTTAAACTGTTCATAAACGTTTAAAGAAGTTTCTTTTCCTTTTATCCATTCATCTTCTAATTCTAAAAGATCTTGTATTATAGTATCTCCTATTTTCTTTTGCAATCTTTGTTGCGGTGATAATACAACTATATTACCTTTTTCTTTCTCTTTTAATTTTTTTTCTTTTAAAATAATTTTACCTGGTTCTATCAATTCAGATAGGTAATTTTTAAATGAAATAAGATATTCATCAAGCACAGTCTGTGATAATTTTTTACAAGTTAATTCTTGATTTGTATTTAACCAATATGCTACACAGCCATAATGCGAATACGTTGAAAATTTCCAATCTGGATGAGACAATATATGACGTGCATCATCTTTATTATAATTGTTTTTTATATACGTTTTCACTATATCTCCAACTTGTTTCTTCTCGATATCGTATTGAAAATAGTGTAACGTACTTTGAAACCCATTTTTAAATGGAACGGCGTTTAATCCAGTTTTTGGTATTTTTCTTATAACTTTCTTTTTTCTTACAACCATATTATTTTCTCCTCATTATAAACTTTTTAGTTTTTTGTGCTAAATTCGTAAATGAAAATCTATGCTTTAACATTTGATTCCATCTTTCATGACTTACTAATTCTGTTTTAATTTTTAAATTTACATTACCAAGTGGTGTCAAATATGCCATTGGTGCACCTGCTTCAAGCTCTATAGTCTTTGGTTTTTCAGATGGAGTTAAAAACATATTTATTGCAGTGCTTGGTTGATATTTAAAATTAACAATACCAGGAACTAACGTATACATACCCATTTGTTTTTCTTTATGCCACGTTGGATCATGCATCATAAAATCAATATCTGTATCTGATTTTACTAACCATGGACTCATAAGTTTTACGTGACAACTATCTTTATATGCAAAGTTCCATTGATTCGGTGTATGTTGTTGTATATACTCTTGTATATTATTACTAGTATTTGCACCAGGACATTCGACATCTAATATTATACTTTTCTCATATGTTATTTTATAATCAGACCAAAGCGGAATGGCAATGCTAGATTGTAAAAAATCTACAAAACCTGGACAATTATTCATTGTTATACCGGGAGTATGTTTTAAACCTTTGAACCAGTTTGGAATAAATTTTTTCATTAGATCAGGAGAAAACATTTCAACTAATTGCTCGTTTTCTTTTGTATAAAATGTTAAGTTAACTGTTTTTCTCATAGTAATACTATATCATAATTTTTTATAAATGTAAACCATTTATTTCCAAGTACCGTCCCATCTGTAAAAAATGTGTTTACCTATTTTAATACTACTTGACATACTATGTCTCCATTTAGGTTTGACATATACAGCATGATAAAAAGTAGCTCCATCTGTAGGATCTATTTTACCTTCTTCTTTTGCATAGTAAACATCTTCAGCTATTTTCATAGCTTCTTTAAATGCTTCTTTTTCATATGCTTTATCGCTTTTACCATCTTCAGTCCAACTGAATTGTCCTGGTTGATAAACTACTTTACAAATTGTATCTCTAAATTTTTCGTGTTCTACTCGATTTAAAGTAACCCACGCTACAGCATATCGACCGACTGGTGGTTCTGATCTTGCTTCGTGATATATGTTAAGTGCTAAACACTTTAATTGTTTTTCATCTATTTGTTTTGCCTGTACTGTTATCACAATAAACAACATTAATAATAATGCATTTACTATGTTTGATAAGATATTCATTATCCTCTCCTCATTTTGGATATATCTTCTGCCGATTTTTTATTTGTTACTGGCACAAGATTTGATTTATGCATGGTAGCAATACCCATGATGTTTGTACCTGTATATTTATTTTTATCTTTTGCTGTACCGTTACCAGGTATTTGATCTGATGTTTTATATTTAGATTTATGCTCAGAATAATCTGGTATATCGTATAAATCTTTTTTATCAGATGCAGAAAGTTTTTTAACACCCATCTTTTTTAGCCACTTTTCATGATCTTGATGAGCTTTACTAAACTTTCTTTTTTTCTTTTTACGATTATAACGAGTAGTCGTAAAATAAACTGGTAATAAATGTGATGACATTATAAATTTCCTAACTTTCTTTGTTCAGCAGCAGCTTCCTGCATTAGTTGAGTAAATGTAGGCTCGAGTTCTTCTTCAAACATTTCCCATTGATTTCTACTAAAATCAAAACCTAATGGAGCCCAACCAAAGAATTGTCTAAAATGAGCTTTACGATTGCAAAGACCATTATTGAACAAATCATGTAATAGATTCTGAGCAGTACGAAACTTATCTAGTTTCTTGTTTGTTGATCTTGATTTATCACACCTACCAGATAAAGGTAACAAATCAGTAAGTTGATTTCTAAGAGCTTCAAACCCTTCATTTGTAGCCCATGAACTTTTAAATAATTCTAATTGCATTATATCATACTCCTAAATTCATCTTCATAAGTATACGGTATATTAAGTAAATAACATGCATAACCTGGATCATCAAAAGATATACCGTCACCTTGCAAGATCCAGCGAAGAGCTGTTTCTCTGTTTCCAGCTCCAAGAACAATTGTCTCATGGATTCTAGCTTCGAAAGCTGCAACTTGCTCAGCTTTACGAATCTTATCTTCAGCCATTTGAACTTCAAGCTCGTTACAAAGATCGTCCCATAGTACCTGTTTATTTTCAGGTGTTGCATTATAATAATGAAAAAGATGACCATATTCACGAGCAGGACTTCTTGTGCCGTAAACTTCTTTTACTAAATCTGAAAATGTATTATCATCGTATGTAAATGTCATATTTTTCTCCTCGTTATAGTATTAATATAATACTTTTTGAGAAAAAGTACACGCTTTTTTTTAAATAATTTAAAAAAACTTCTATAGTGTTACATTAATGTAACTAATGATATGTCTGAGGATTTATTTCTGTATCTATTCTATCTCTTACAGAAGATACAGTACTTTTGGCTACGTCGAGTATTTTTTGAACATCAACATCTTTTCGAAAATGTATAGTATATAATTCTACAGCTGTTTTAAGTAATACAGCTGCTTGAATATTAAGTACGGTTGATGGGTGTATTTCATCGGCTATAGCTTGATTAGTGTGTTGATGTAACACGTGGTATAGCAATTCCTGAAATTCTAATACTTCATTATAATCTTTTTTGCTGTTCATTTTACTCTCCATTATATAATATTTATAAAACCCCATATTGCTATGGGGTTTCTAAAATTAGAATGAGAATGTTGCTGACAATTTAATATCTTCTCTTTCCCAATCATTATCAATACCAGTATCTAATTCTAACATTAAAAATGATGTTAGACTATAATCGACACCGATATCTAAACCTTTATACGTGTCTGTATTATGATGATCTTCAATTAATGCTTCGATATCAAAATCTGCATTAATATTTGCACTCATAATCCAAACTGGTACAGTTACACCAGATTCTAATGTTAAGTCGTAATCTTCATTGTCGATGCTCCATGTTGCTTCGACAGAATTATCCAAAGTTATTCCTGTGCTACCCAATTCGATAGCCGCAACGGACATAGGTAATAGTAAGGCCGTTACCATGGCCAATAGTAATTTTTTCATTAAATTCTCCAGTACGTTTGAAAAAAAAGGGTCCTCTCCCATACAGTTTATTTATAAAAAAATT
>CETF01050986.1_pt1 | contig 14957 bp, 12 predicted proteins | sample 326991 | NCBI WGS metagenome assembly CETF01 (sample SAMEA2622331, study PRJEB7988) | marine metagenome | biome: marine biome (ENVO:00000447); feature: surface water layer (ENVO:00002042); material: "saline water (ENVO:00002010), including plankton (ENVO:xxxxxxxx)" | depth 5 m | reverse complement strand
TCGTTAAAGTCTGCCTGTGCAAACGGACCAAGTATTGTACATGTTTTAGCCAACTAAATCACCGCCCTCAAGAACGGCGACCAATTGCTAGAAATGTTCCACCTTTTGTAGTTTGAGACTTGAGTGGTACTTCGATGAATATTCCGGTATCTCCATTTCGTATACCAAATTCCATAAAATTTGTAATCAAATTTGTCGCAGTGCTACCACCGCCATCTATATTAGCGATTTGCTCTACAGACGCAGTAAATGCTTCTTTCGGCATTACCATAAAAGCATCTATATTTGCTAAATAATCACCTAAATCTATTTCTACATCTCCTGCTTCATAAGTTCCTGTTACTATCAATCTATCTCCGAACACTGTCGGTCTTGTGTCTATTGTTATTGCCATTATTCCTCACTTCCTGTTATTTCCGTATTTTCTTCTTCACTTAAAACTTCCTCAACTACAGGTGGATTCAAGTGAGATTCTACTAATTCCAAAGCGGCGGTTTTAGTTAAGTAACCTGCGCCTGTTTTAACTCCGTTATCTTTAAGCCATTTTAGAATATCTTTTCTAGCCCATGCTACATCCGGTATACCGTCATCTTTCAAATCAACAGTTTCTCCTTCATCACCTTCGATGAGGAAGTTTTTACTATCCAAAATATGCCTATGAGTATTAAGCCACTCTTGAGATACTTCTTCTGCTTTACCCCTAATCCAAACACCTTTACTATCTGTTCTACGGGATTCGTAATAAATCCCTCTATAGGTTACTGTAGGCACTTAGCCCACCTCACATTAGTAGTACTGTTAGGTCACTGTCTGCGGCGGCGTTAGATGGTGTTAGGTCAATCTTTAGAGGGTTTGCCCCGTTAATTGCACCAACAATTGTATGTGCCACTCTATCATTTCTGCCTACTATTGCGATAACCTTACTTACAGGTGTTCCGTCTTGACCATCTGTTGAAGTTGTGTCAGTTGAGAAAGTAATGTGTCCTGCACTTGTTGCACCGGCTTGAACTCTTACTGTAACCATTCTCATTGAGCCACCGGCATTGTTGATAGTGTTATCATTAGTAGCGAGAAAACCTGTTAGGTTACCGGGGTATGAACCTGCCGGTCCTGCCGCACCGTCAAGCCATCGAGTCTCATCAACTAGAGAGCCTGTTCTCATGTCTAAGTCAAGTAGAATGTCCACATTGTCAATGTTTGTGCCATCTGCTGTTACTGTTAATCCTTTTCTTGTATCTGTACTTGCCATATTTAATCATCTCCTTAATATTTTTCTCCATTAATCCTCACTTTAGGTCACGAATTGAACCATGTCCTCCAAAGAAAGTTGTCCAAACTTCTCCCATTGAACGGTACATACCCTCTTGTCCTAGACGGTTAATAGCGAATGGGTCACCGGTTTCGATACCGGATTCAAAGTATTGAGTTGGTATAGCGGTTGAGAAGTATGAGTAATCAGTATCTAAGAAGTACATACGGGAAATACCGTCTTTTACTATATCCTTAGATGGAATAATTGGTACACCGTTGTAGGTTGCTACGATGAAACCGGCTTCGATACCCGGTACACCCTTAACACCGTTGTAGGTTGGTGTAACTCTCTTTTCTTCCATGAACCTTTGTTGGCTTTGTAGTAGTTGTTGTAATCTCATTAGAGTATCATATCCTGTTAGGATAACCTTTGGATTACCACCACGAACCCAAATCTGTTGGAATAGGGTATCTAAGTGGTCTAGTGAAAGAGTCCTTCTGTTAGCCGCATCTTGGTCGCTACCACAGTTTACTTCTGCATTTGACCATGAGTTTGCATTTCGGTCAATACTGTAGATGTCAAGGTCACCTGCACCACAGTGGTCTGCCGACGCACCGCCTGTTTCCATAGAAGTTAGTCCACCGCTTGCACCACCGTCATTTCCGGTGATTCTGTCTAGTGATTCAAAGTCGTTACCTGCTACTGTGGCACAGTCTGCTGTTAGCATTTTGTTAATGTGTTCTGCGTGGTGCTTACCCATTTCTTCCTTTAGTACTGAACGAATGTCACCTAGACCGTCATCTTTGTCAGCCAAGAACATAGCAGTTTCACTCATGTCGAATGTGTGAACAACTGTCTTTGGTTTTGCGGCTATGTGTTGGAACTGTGGTTTGGTTGTGTCCGGTAGAGTAGCGTTTTCTGCTACACCGCCACCCTTAGCAAAGGATGGTCTGTCAGTAATAACTCTCCAACCACTTCTTTCCCACGGTCTCTTAGGTAGAATTGAGAATGCGTTAAACTCTTGGTTCAACTGTGACCAAACTTTTCTACCGTAGATTGCTTGGTATGTACCTGCTGTAGTACTTAGCATTGGTGCGTCAGCCTTCAACAATTCACTACCGGAGTAGGAATAGCCCATAGCGTTACCTGCACCGTAAAAGTATCTTTCCATATCTGTTATGTTTCTTATGTAATCTCTTGCCATATTAGTCATCTCCTTTTTCTTAATTTATTATCCTCAAGCACCCCTGTAGACACTATTTGCTAGTGTGTGTACCTCATCCCAAGACATGTTGCTCAAGTCTTGAGTAGATGGGATTGTAACATTTGTTGATAGGTCAGCCTTTGCGATTGTTGTACCTTCTGTAGTTAGGTTGTCAATTCTTTCGGAAAGGTTTGAAATTGCCTTCATAACTTCACTAATTGGTTCACGAGCATCAAATTGAGCCTTTTCTGCTTCGGACTTTGCAATTGCTTGTTCATTAGCGAATCTTGAAGCAAAGTGTCCTTCTAGGTCACCACGGAATTGTTGTTCCATAGCCGCCGCTTTGTAGACTTCATAAGCCGCTTCAATATCGGATGCTGAAACATCCGATGGGTGAATGTAGGATTTTGAAAGGTCAGCCGGACCCATAGCCCCTGCCGGTTGCTTTCCACCGCTTTGACTTATTGCGCTAATAGCACCGGTTGATGGGCTACCTGCGGTTTGTCCTCGGCCTCTAACTTGTCCGGCGAAGTAATCTGCACCATCTACTGTATCCGGGTTGTCGAATCCACCAAGTTGTGCTTTTTCAAGAGCATCAAAATGCTGTCTTGCTGAATGAGTATCTACACCTGCGGATTTTAGAGTATCTTCCATCCAATTTAGGTATTCAGCACTAATGACATCGCTGTACTCATCACCTTTCATGTACATTTTGTCATCTTTCTTCTCTTCTTTCTTTTCTTCTTTCTTTTCTTCTTCGGCCTTCATCTTGTCATCCTTCTTTTCTTCTTTGTCGTCGGAATCATTTTTCTTACCCTTGATATGCTCTCGGAGTTGAGGTGGAATTTCACCTTTCTCCATAGCGTCAAGTCTTGCTTCTAGCCTGTTCATTACTGCGTTTAGGTCACTGTCTATATCTGTCATATTATTCACATCTTCCTTTAAAATTCTAAATTGTGCTTCCGGGTTAATCCCTTTTTCACAAATTGTAATTTCATGGAGTTCCATTTTACTTATTTCTTGGTATTCTCCGTGTTCACCATCAGCCTTTCTAACACGCTTGAAAGCCTGTCCACCAATGGAGAATCCTTGCAAATTACCTTTGCGTATTTCTGCGGCTACTTCACGAGCCTTTTCTATATCGTTTCGTAGTTTACAAACTACAAACATTCCTGTGTCGTCTACTTCGGACTTCCACATTCTTCCGTTGGAGTCTACATAGTTATCTATAACTTCTCCAACTTGTATATTAGAGTGAGCCAACTGTACATTTCTGTATCTGTCACTCTTCATAAAACCGTCAAATGCATCTTTTAATGCACCACGAGTAATCAAATCTCCTTGCTTATCAACAAGTTCTACAGATGCATAACCGGCTACAACTAAATCACTACCACTCTTTAGGACTTTCAATCCCGCAGATGGTCGCTGTATAGTTAGCATCAATTCACACAACTTACTGTCATCCTATTTATATTGAACTGATACTTTATGTCTAAAAGAAATCAGCCTATTTTGTTAAAATCGGACAACTGCGAAGTATTGTCGTTTACTTCTATATGTTTTATGGGTTTTTTCTCTTTTTTGTTTTTCTTAGGCTCAATTTCTTTTTCATCACTTCGCTTTCTACCATCATAATCCGGCATAGTTTCTTCATTAGCCAAACGAGTTGGACCACTTGGAGACTCTATTGGTGTAGCCATATCTATACCCAATCCTTTTGGTCCTGTCCATGTCATTTTTTCTTTAGCGAGTGTATCTAAAACACGAGTAATTATCTCTAAGGCTTTTTTAGTAGTTGGTTTCAATAATCTATTATCATCATCAGCCGGTAATACACCTGCTGATTGTTTTTCTTGTTTTTTACGACTTGGTGGTTTTTTGTCTATTACACTTTCTTTTATTATATGTCCACTAAACATAAGCGGTGCAACGGCACTCCAATATGGATACATACTTTCTGCTAATGTAACAGGATAGTTTGATTTTACCATACCACTCAATGCTGTAGATGGATTTTCTAAATACCATAAGTTACCATAACTTACAACATCATATTCTACAGTATCTACATCTTTTAATATAACTTTTAATTTATTATTATCATATTCTATATCATGTGGAACTAAAATAGGACTTAAAGATTTAGTAAGTATATCTAAAGATTCTGCACTAGCCGCACCTTCACCATCACCCTTACCGGTTATTTGTTTCATTTGTACATTGAAAACATCTCTTCCACCACGAGTTTTCTTTGTAACTCCTGTAATAGATACTCTAACTACATCTCCTACTTTGTATGAATCTGTTTGATTATGTATAGTTCCTATATCCATATACTCTTGACCATTTACTTCTACTGCCCTATTACCTAGTTTTGAGCCATCTAATATTGGCCCTGCACCTAGTCTATATGTATGTGATTTTTTACCTTTTACATCTAATATTATGAAATTATAATCTTTGGTGTTTCTAAGTAGCATCCATTTAGGATGTCGCCTTTCTCCTTTCATGTATGTAGATTTACCATCTCGTAGTAAAAGCACCTCATGCTCTTTTTGCAGATTAGATACCGTTTCATCTAAACCTTCTTCGTCTGTCATTTTAGTATCATGTGGACCGGGAATAATTATATTTTCATGACTGTCAAATTGACTTCTTAATAATTTCATTCTTTCAAACATAGTCATATCGCTTACATTGTTAGCGTCATAATTTAGAATATCTATTATGTTTAATTCATCCTCACCCAAAATACCGTCTATAACATAATCTCTTTTATTTAACTTTGAAAGATTTTCTTTGAATGCTTTTTTCAATCCTACTTTTTTACCATCTTCATCGTATGTAGTAATAGTTTCATCTTCGTTTACAATAATTACTCTCTTACCATCATACCATTTACTAACTACCCAAGAGCCACTAAACCCTCTTAGATGGTGTAAGTCGCTTATCTCAAAAATACGATGCATTGGTCTAATAGGAGGTGACCATTTTACATCATCGTTTTTCATTAGTAATATATCGGGATTAAGTAATGATGTGATATATGTAGAAACTTCACTCATAGCAATTGTTGAAGGGTCATCCGATGGAGATAAGTATGTATCCATATTTACTCCTTGATGGGCTGAAAGGGTAGTTTGAGGTGGTGGTAAATTTGGTAGTACCTGTTGTACGGTTTCTTCTCCAAACAATGTGTTCAACGCTTCTTCACTTACTCTTGGATAAAAACCCGGTTGGGTATGTTCACCAACTATTGGTTCTCCTTCTATATTAGTTTCAATACCAAATGACGGTTCTGCTACAAACCCTTCATGAATATCTCCTACACCAAATATATTATAGATAGATGCGTTAGTAGGATTTACTCTACCTATCTTAGAATGCGTACCTAAACCTGCTCTAGCAACTGTTTCAGTTGTAGGTGCTTCAAATGCACTTTCTAATATGCCACCTTTTTCATCCATTAATTTTCTCTCATCTAATACAATTAAAGAATCTAAATTATTTCTAGTAGTAGCGGTAACTTTCTTAACTCCTTTACCCATGTTTTTTGCACCGTGAGCATCAAATTCTCTAGCATGGAAAAATTCTAATCCACTATTTTGCATTGACTGACCAAAATGTTTTGCGTTAAGAATATGATTTAGTGATTGAGATAAACCGTGTATAGGATTTGCTTTCCAATTTTCATTTTCTTTTCTTGCTCTCCTTTGTGCAATAGTTATCGCATTATGTATATTTGAATTATGTAAATCATGATGAAACTTATCATTACTGTTTAAGTCATCATAATCAACACCCATAATATCATCATTAGGAGTATGTAAATGAGATATATCCGCATTTCCTATATTTGATAATGCACCACTTGTAAGTATATTACCTACTGTTGAAACAAATAATGGTTGTTGTCTTAAAGAGGATTCGTTAATAATATTAGCAACATGTTCTTTCATAGCGGGAGTTTTTTCTAAATTTAATTTATTAATTACTTCATCAACAGACATATTACCATCTATTTCTGCACCATCATTTAATAGATAATTAGCAATTGTGGCGTGTTCATTTATGTCTTTTGATTTTTGATTGATTACATTGTAATCTATTCCATAAGTTACAGGAGATAAATCGTGATTGTCTGTCGCTAAAATATGCCTTTGTGTGTCAGCCAATAATTTTTGCACATTATGTATAAACTGTACAGGGTTGTTAATGTCAAAAGCATCCGGTTGTTGTTCAAGAACTAATGGCATTATAACATTTTTAGCATAATCTACTATTGTGTCATGGTGAGATTGTAACATGTCTAAATATTGTTTAGCATTAATTTTCCAATGTGATGTAGGTTTATCTTTTTGTTTTGTAGATAGTTGAACTTGATTTAATTGAACCACAGCATCTTGTAAGTCCTCTCTTAAACCCATTACTTGTTCTTGTGACAAATCGGGATTCAGCATCATTTCATTTATTGAATCAATGGTTTCTCTAATTCTATTTTCTTTTTCAGTAGAAATATTATCTCCACCAAATCTTAGAATAGACTGAATGGCATCAATAGATGTAGTTTTAGGCTGATATTTCTTTTTTCCACCTTCTAATTTTCTTTGATGTAGTTTAGATGTTACGCTTTGTAACTTAGACCTAGCCTCGTCTAAACTTATTTTATCATTAATAGCAAAATCATGATTATCCATATAATAATCATGTAACATTTTATAGTTTGAATTATTTTTATCTACAGACAATTTTTCTATAAATTCGTTAATTTTTCTACTGTCTGTCGTATTAAGTATTTTACTAACTGCATTTACTAATCTAACTATTGGATAATCGCCTGTTTCTATGGTATCTTTGACATTACTATAAGTGGTAGGTTTTGAATCCCAACCTACATAGTCTTTAAATTCTTGAAGGCCAAGACCTGCTGATAGTTTTAAGTCACCTGTTAAAAAATCTTTAAGTTGTCCTATGGCTTTTTTTGATGGAGTAAATGGATGACCCACTCTATTCAAAAATGTACTATGTAATTGCGCCTTAACTGCTCTTTCGTGTAATCTAGTATCACTAGGATGTGTACCATACATAGATACAGCCCTAGGCATAATAGTGGGATTAGTAGATGTGTGAGGTTCTAAATGTTGATTATGTGTACCTAATTGTTGTTTAAATGCAGGAGTGGCTGTTCTAATGGCATATTCATACATAGGATTGATTGCTGATTTATGCTCGGTATAGTTATTTTTTTCACTTCGATTAGAAGATTTAGCCGTACCAAAAGGAGAAAATATATTTTGCAAAGGCATTTTTTCGGGAGTATAATCGAATTTATATTTAGTAGTATTAAAAGCACCTATTGGTGGTGCAAATAGTGGACCAAAATGCATCCCTAAAATAGTGTTCTCTTGGTTTGGCATCCAAAATTGATAGTTATTTGGGTCTGTTTGAAACATAATAGAGTTGTCTTTGTCATGCGACATAGAGTGTAAAAATTCAATCCATGTAGCAGGTGATATATTCATGCCCGGTGTATTAGCGTACAAAGAAGAATAAAATTTACCCGGACCGTATGTATATCCATCGGGGTGAGTTTCCCAAAAATCTTGTTTTTCTTCATCGGGATGAGGGCCATGTGGTGATTTTAAAAACGCTAAATCATTCACCATTTCTTTTGCTGATTGTTGAACTGTTCCATGACGGCGAGCATAATCTTGCGCTTTTTCTAATGTTGGTAAATCAATTATTGGTCCATCCATTTTACCGTGTATAGGATGATTTTCAATCAACTGTTTTGTATTAGGGTCAAATCCCGCTAAGAAAAGTAAATCCTCCATAGAGAGTCTTTTGTGTTTAGATACTCTTTGTAAATCTTGATAAGTGTAATTATCTTTAGGTTTTGTTTTATGAAGTTCAAGTGACGGTAGCACTTGTAAAGGTTCTTTATCATCAACAGCATACTTTTCGTTAATTTCGCTTAATATATAATCAGCAATAGGATAGTCTAACAAATCGTTATGATTATGCACTGATTCTCCTAAAGCACTTCTAATGAATCTATTTTCACCTTGAGAATAATCATCTTCATTAGATTGATTTCGATAATGAGCGTTGCGACCAAAATTTTGATTTGACCTAAGCATAAAATTCATTTCGGGTGTTCTTCTAAGTAAATTATTTACTGCTATTCTAGCAGTAGGTATTTTCTCACCATTGGGTAATGTAAGTGTTGATTTATTATCTATACCCTCGTGTAACTGTTCTTCAACAGAATCTCTTTCTTCGGGTGTAAACCATTCAAGTCCGTACATAAAACCGTCTAAACCTAGTTCTCCTTCTTCACTTGTCCACTCTTTGACTTTATCATCAAAATGGCTATGGCGTAATTCACTTTCTAACTCCTTGCCTTTCAAACCTCTACTTTGGAGTTCTGTTTCTAATTCTGCATTTTGTTTCTTCCATCTTCTATAATCTCTTTCATATAAGTGATGTTGATGTTGCGCCGCAGTTCCCGCTATGTTAATATCTCCAAGAATCGGTATAGTTTTAGAACCTACTTTTATACCGGTAACCAAAGGGCTATTTTTTTCTGTCATGGTTTTGAACCACTTTTTTTCCATTTCCATTTCTTGAGTACTTGCACCACCTAGCGCAAACGACCTAAGTATTTCTAACATATTGGGTAAACCTGTTGCGTGGTTTATTTGTCTTAATGGATGATTCATTTCGTGGTATGGAAAATGAGAATCTGTATAAGATGACTTAATATCTGCTCTATAACTAGGAAATATTGAGTGTCCTCTACCTTTTCTACGAATCATACCATTTGACCAAACATGATTTGTTGGCTCGCCAAAAGTAGGTCTACTTGCTAATAAATAACCTACCCCTTCTTTTTTATCAAATTTAATTATTGTTTCAGCAGTATCTTTAAGATTTAAAGAAAATAAATCGTTAGGTGATTTTTCTAATGATTCCCACGCCATGATGTATTCTGCGGCACTTCGAGATAAATCTAAACCATCGTAAAGAGATATTACAAACTCATTTTTACGAATGTTAAAATCATCTATCATTATTTTCACCGCCTATGATAGCGGTTCAAATAAAGGACATGCATGTATATCCATACCTTGATGTAAATTACAACCCGCAGTATTAGTGCCACCACACTTTCTACATACTATTGGCATTCCCGCTTCTCCCGCTTCTCTAAGTTTAGATTGGATATTTGCTTTTCTAACCGCTATTGGTTTCACAAAATCACCTCAATCAAACTTCTCTTCTCTAATAACTCCTGTATCCGAGTGCGGGTTTTGTCTTGATGATAGTTCTTGCATATTCACTTTAGAATCGTGCTTCTTTCTTTTAGGTTTAGCATCTTCGGTTTCAATAGTTTTACCATTAGTAGTAAAGTAACCGGATTTAGTTTGTCCACCGGATTCTGCTACAAAGTGAGGATTGATGTTAGTAATTTTTTCGGGTGCAAATCCGGGTTGTGCTTTAGTCATTTTATTTGTTTTAACCATACAATCTGCTTTACACATATCTGCTTTGAATTTACCATCTTTACAATGAGGGCATTCTTTACCCTTCATTTTATTATCTTTATCAGCCTCATTACAATGTTTGTCACATTGTGCTTTTTGCTTTTCCGAACACTCGGAGTATTTCTTACCAAAATTCTTCATACAATACTTGTCTTTTTCAGCCATATCAGCCTTGTTAGTCACACCCATACCCGCATCGTCACCTGTACCCGGAAGAGGCATCTCACCGGTTTCACGCATACCTTGACGAGGTGTTCTCATGCTTTCCATTTTACCTCTTTTTGATGTTCGAGGTGTACCTGCTGACAATGGTAGAGTCATTTCTTTCTCTATTCTATCTAGCCTGTCATTCATCGCTTTTGCTTTTTCAAGCATAATTGTAGTTTCATAACTCATTTTTTCAAATCTTGGCTTCATTGTATCACATCTGTCTTTTTCGCTTGGTTTGCTAACTCATGTATTTCATCCCAATCCATATTGTGGAACTCTTCATTAGTTTGTGGAATAGTGGTATTTTGACCTTTTAGAATTGAATTATTATTTAGGTCGTTTCTAAAAGGGTCATCTTGTACATCTTCGGTAAACGGAGTAGTGCTTTTCACCATACCCATTTTTCTTAACAACTTTTGGGGATTGTTAATAATACTTTTAAGACGCTCATTTTCCTGTTTTAAAATCTCTATATTAGAATCCATAACTTCCATTTTAGTGATTAAAGCGTTCACTAAAAGTTCGGATTTATCTTCTGTCATAGTATGACCTCAATTTGAATAGCGGCCAAATGTACCTGCACTGCGAGAGAAATTTGATTTTCTAATTCCTGTGGTGATAGAACCGGGGAGTCTTTGTCCTTGAATAGAGCCTGTTCTTCCTCTTCCTTCGGTGAATTTTATTACAGGAACTCCACCGGCATAAATATCGTTTACACCTTTTGCGGATTCGGACTTAGCAATAACAGTATTTAGGTCATCTGCAAGGAAATCTGCTAACTTTTGTACTTCTGTCAAATGCTGTTTTGCAACTTCTGCATTATCTCCTTCAAGGGCTGTTAAAAATCCTTTTTGGGCTTGTTCGAGTTTTCTTGCCATTGGGTGCATTTTGATTAAATCCATCTTCATCCCTGCCTGTCTCACATACTACTATAATAAAAGCGTTTCTTATGCACCTCTAAATCTTCGAGCATTCTGCATAGTGTTTACATTCTGCTGTCCAAGTGATGGTGGTGGTCCTCTTTGTTGCACACTTGTTACAGGCGCACCGCTACCCGGTGAGGTTCTTCTTTCGGGTGCGGCAGGACCACGATTGCGTATTCCTACACCTTGACCGCCCGGTTGTGGAGGTGGCATTGGCATGTTACCCATTGGCATACCCGGAGGCATACCTCTCATTGGCATACCCGGAGGCATACCACCCATCGGCATACCACCCATCGGCATACCACCCATCGGCATACCCGGTGGCATTCTTCCTCCACCCGGTGGCATCATTGGCGGTGCGCCGCCCGGAGGTGGTGCGCCTTGTTGTTCTTCGGGTTTAGGTTTACGATAAACAAATTTAATGTCGTTACTTGTATCACCACTAATCAGTTCCGGTACAAAACCAAGTTGAGCCATTCTTTGCGCTACATTCAACTCTTGCTCATCACGGCGTAATCTTGTAATTTCATCTTCTTCTTCGTTTGGATATAATGTTAATTTCCAATCAAACACTCCCATTTGTTTTAGAATCTTAGGGAATAAAACATCAGTGTAAATTTTTTGTCCAAACTCTACTGCACGATTAGTAACAAGAATCTGTAGACCTTCATTGTTGAGACCGCCGGATTTACCATTATCTACCATAAATATACTTGATACGCCAAAATAAGCGGCAATTCTATTTCTTATTTCATCACGAACAGCGATATACTGCATCTCTTCTAGTGTGTCCATGAATTTAACCCAATTGACACCACCTCTACCGGTGCTAGATTCAATACCAACTTTAGGTACATAGTGAGGGTCTCTTTCCATTTTTTCATCTACCGACTTCCAAAATGATTTCATTGATTCAAGATTATCAGTTGTAACAGAAATAATACCTTTAGGCATTCTACGCTTTTGATAAGCGGTATACATGTAATTATCCATCGCCGTCAATGTCATGGCCTGTCGCCACATTGTATTTACAGGAGAGCGACCATACAATTTAGATGGATTGTATTTACTTAAATGTAAAACTTCACCTTCAACAAAATATTGTGTTTTACCGCTACCTGCCATGTTTACATAGTGTACATCATGCAAATCGCTACCGCAAATCTCACACTTATCATCTTCTGCGTGTGTTTTAACTTGGTCACGATGGATTAAGCAAGTCTTGTAACGACCACCTCTTACCCCTCTTTTGTCGGCAACTATTCTCATAAATATAGGGTCACCTCTAATCATTTCTTTTACACGGTAGAATGCGACTTCTTTTGTTTCCGGGTCAATATAATACTCTTTTACAAATATCATAAATGCATCATCTACAATATTTAGGTCATTTTCAATCTCATGTAGAACATGTAAGAACTGTTGTTCCATACTGTTTTCTTGCTTGAGTAACCACTTAGCATATACTAATTCTTCATTATCCGGTCCTCTAACTTCCCCACCGCATGTATCACATACTTGTACATCGTGTTGATACTCTTCATCACATTGAACGCATTTCTTATGGAATTTCTTTTCCCAATAATATCCTCTTCTAAACATCTCTTGTCTTAGTTTAGAAAGTACGGTTCTTAGAATTAAACATTCTGTGCTTACCGCATAAAGAGCAGGTATAGTAATACCCTGTGCCATTACAGGTTCTTGTATACCACTTGTCCAAAGTGGCATAGTTGGAGTTGGTGATGACTTACGCTTGAAGGGTTTACTCAAAGTCGAGAGAAACCGACTAATTCTACTTTCATCATCTGCCATTACAAACTCTCCGCATAATTACCTATTGTATCTGCATCCACGCCCCATTTACTCAAGAAACTATCGGCCTTTTTCTTGTCGTCTTTCCAATTGTTATATGTAACGACACGATACAATTCGTCTTTTCTCATCTTATCTTTTTCATCTACAAAGGATAAAACAGCCTTTGCTTGCAACGATTTCATTTTTAGATGGGGTAATATACCTTTCAATAATTGCCTTAAATCATTTTTTGATGAGAATATGAGTCGGTGTTGGCTTCGGACACTGTTTTTATGTATTCTTTGATTTAGAACTAATCTACCGCAACCTAGTGCTTTGTGTAACTCTTCACACTGCATACGACCTCTATCACCTGTAGCGATAAATGTCGCTCTTGGTTCGCCCCTTTCTGTTATGAATATACTACCGTCAGCATCAAGAAAACCTGCGGCATAAGCCCATATATCTTTGATAATTAAACCATGAGAATTAATTTTTACAAAGTCACCTCTACTGTTACTTTTGTAAATATCTATCTCTTCACCGTACATTTTCAATAACATACCTACCTTTGTAGGAGTAACAGATTTAGATATAGTTCCAACACCTCTACGAACTAACTCACGACTACTAAGTGGACCGGATTTTGTTAATTCATCGGAAATAAAATTAAGAGTTGCTTTATCTGTTTTTGATATGCTGTCAATTTGATGTAAAGTGTTAGACCACATTTTACGAGCATCTTTTTTCAACTGTAAAGCGTTAGCCCATTCTTTTTGGTCATCAACTCCCCAATCTATTTTTTCATTTAACAAATTCAATACAGTCATAGATTTAAGATATAATTGACATGCTTTTTGTAAAGAAGATGAACGAGACTCACCGAACTTACGAAGTGCTTTTAGGCTTCTATCATTAAGACCTATATTTTTTATTACATCTTCTAAACCTTCACTCCACGAAAGGTTACCAATAGTGGCTTCTATTTCCATAGATTTTATTGTACGAATGTCATCAATGATTGCATCAATACTTTCACGATTATCTTTATCTAATCTTCGCATTTTTCTACACATACGAATAATTGAATTAGCGTCTTTACCGTATGTACTCTCTAACCACCCATCACCGTTAGGTGCAAAACTATACGATTTAATATCGTCATTAGAAAACAAACTTGATGATTTTTCTATAGGGGCTGTAATAACTGTAAAATCGGGATGCTGTGATAAATTCGATAAAACACTTTTTGTTAAATCATCAGCAGGTTGTACAGCGAGGTCGTACTCATCACCTAGTAAAGCACTACCCCACATAATGACCACCAAATTGACCTATTTATTTAATGTATTCCAAGCGTCATCAAATGCTTTTTTCTTGTCATCTTTTGGTTTTTCCATACCTTTAGGTGGCTTACCACCAATGGCGATGACCATTACAACGCCTTTCTTTTTCTTCTTATCATCCATTTTATTCATCTCCTTTGTTTTCTTTTTTTGTTGCTCTATGAATCTACGGTATATACCTGCTTCTTGTTTTTTACCCATTTCTCTTGCTCTTTGTTCCATAGCGATAGCCGCTTGAGTTTTGTGAGCATGAGTTCTACTACTGTTTTTGATTTTACTAACTGACTGTCTTGCTTTTTGAGGATTTTTAAATCCTAAATTATGTATTGTTCCTTTTGGGTTTTCATCAGTATACAAATCGGAATGCTTCTTTGAACCCGCAGGTTGTCCTTTTTTACGAGGTATACGAGGTGCTTTTACAATTGTAGGCTTACCACCGACTCCTTGTTTCTTACTACGCTTTCTTTTGGTAGCGGCTCGCTTTTGCCCTTCGGACATTGAACCGGAAGTCTTTGGAGTTTTACTTGATACTTTTACACTTGGTCTACACTTTGGATAACCTTTGCTTGAAGTCTTGGCTTTTGACCTGCCACACGGTGGGTGTTTACCATCCTTATCTTTACGACTTACATCAACCCACTTTTCTTTGAACCATCGGTTCAAGTTCTTGCGGAT
>CETF01014538.1_pt1 | contig 14987 bp, 21 predicted proteins | sample 326991 | NCBI WGS metagenome assembly CETF01 (sample SAMEA2622331, study PRJEB7988) | marine metagenome | biome: marine biome (ENVO:00000447); feature: surface water layer (ENVO:00002042); material: "saline water (ENVO:00002010), including plankton (ENVO:xxxxxxxx)" | depth 5 m | reverse complement strand
CCTTTAATAACTTCAATATATCCATCCACAGGTCTAATATCTTTTGTATCTGGTATCTCAATAGGAAACAAATGACCCATAGTATTTATGTCATCATCAGGTCTTGTTTCAAAATCTTTTCTAAACTTAGCATCAGTCTTTTGTTTTATAGGATAAGGTATTAAGGATACGTCATGTGGTGATTTCATTAATCTCATGACAGATCTAGTTGTAAACTCTACATCAGAATCAATGAACAACATATACTCCGCATCTGAATTCATGAAAGCAGAGGCACATAAGTTTCTACCTTGAGTTACAAGAGAAGACTTCATTAATTGAAAAGTAATTTTTATTTTATTTAAAATACATTCCTTTTGTAGATCTAGACAGGCTTTCATATAATGTATCGATACATCAGAATGCACAGGTGTGCATATCATAATATGATTTTTATTTGTTTCGTTTGACATGAATTGCTCCTTTTAAAAAGTTTGCCCAACTATTTGCAATATACTTCCAATCATAAAATCTTCTGTAATACTCTTGTTGAAATTTTAAATGGCTTGATAAATCATTAGATAATATTTTTTTAGTTTGTAAAATACATTCTACTAATTGTGTCGTTAGTTTATCTTTATTTTGTGTAAATGGTATATATATTGGAAACTCACAACAAGTTTCAGGTAAAGCACCTAGATCTGTAGTAACTAACATCTGACCTGCAGCTAATGACTCCATAGCTGATATACAAAAAGTCTCTTCCCAGATACTTGGAAAACAATTTACATCGTAATCTTTTAGTTTAGTTAATAATGTTTTGTGATTGCAATAACCCATGTAATTAACATTAGGTAAGCTTTTTGCTTTTTCATATAATTTTTCATAACTTTTGTCATTATGATCATGAAATTGTTTACCATATATAATAGTGCTTGAATAAACATCTAATGTAATGTCAGGATCATTTATCTTTTCCATCGCATTTAAAGCTACTTCAAGACCTCTCCAGGGTGTTGAGATATAGCACATTTTAATTTTTTGTTTTGGTGAAAAATCAGTCTTTAATTGTAACTCATCATAATCAATAGCATTTTTTATTACCGTACATCTATCTTCAGGCACCTTAAAAAAATATCTATACTTCTCAAAACTCCAATGAGAATTGAATACATACCAATCATACTTCTCATGGTTGTCTTTGTTTTGAAACCATGGTGCTAGATTAGGCTGATCGTAAGAATTTTTTAGCCAAAGGATATTAGGTTTAAGTGGATCTAAAGGTTCTTTCTCTGGTATTGAAGTTGTTATTTGGACTGAAGAAAGCACACCTTCGTCAACGTACTTTTTAAGATATGCGAGTTGTATTTCAGTACCGCCTGCTGGTTGCATTATGATTTGGTTTTACCAAATACTTCAAGAGATGCAACTGTTATTTTCTGATTAATTTGTAAATCATCTGAAGTAGTATCAGTACTGGGATCAGCAACATCAGAATCAAAATGATCTTTGCTATCATATTTTTGTCCTGTTCTTTTGTTTACGACCTCTTCTTCTGCTTTCGCTGGAAGAACTGGTACTTCTTCTCCATTGATAATTACTGTTTTTTGTTTTTCACTCATTATCGTCCTTGTCGGTTATATTTCTTATAACATCTTTTCTTATGTTTGTTAAGACTCTTAGTATGGCGACGTGGCCTTTTCCTAGGTTTTGGCCTAGGCACGAAGTGGGTAAATTTAACTCTAGCCATTTTCCTGTGATCTATCTATTTGTGCATATGTAATAGCACCTTGGATTTTATTACTGCCTGTAGCTGCTTGAACTGTAACTGCATCACCAGCCTCTAAATTCAATGTTTGTGGTGTAGCATTTACTTGAGTCTTAGCTGCAACATCGTCCCTAAAAAATTCGTATTCAGCACTCGAATCAGAAGAATCTACTAAATTCATGTTTACAAGAATTCCTGAAGAAGCATCATTGTTTACAACATAGATACTTTTTATAATAATTGTTGCATTTGCTGGACATGTCAGCACTGTCGTTTTTGTTGTGTCTGATTGTTTGTACCCTTGGTTTTTATATTGAATTGTCATGATAAAAAATAATTAAAAGCTTCGCTGTCGTTTTTTTGTTCTCTTTGGTAAGATGTATTTAATTGATTCTGTAATGTTTCTAAAGCCAAGTTAATTTGTCTAAAAGAATCCGTACTAAATTCTATTGGTGGTTCAGGTAAAAATACTTGTACTTTAGCCATTATCTTCTTCCATCAGGTTGTATGTCAAATCTAAATTGTCCAAATCTCCAACTTTGATTAATTCCATCATTCTCTACTTTCACTGCTGCAAGCCTAGCTCTTGCTCTTGTGTCTACTTTACTCGTAGATGAGTTAACTGTAAATGGCCCTAAGGGTGAGCTAGCCTGTGTTTGAGATGGAAAGTCTCTCAATGTAAGTGTTACTTTTGCATCACCATTTATATATTTAAAATCTGGTATAAATCTTCTTATCTTAATAAAGAACTCACCATCACCTTGAGCATCTAAATCAAAATCTCCAGAAAGAATAAACGCAGGAATTGCATTTACAGTTCCATTAGCTAGAACTTCGTTTCTACCAACTTCATGGTTAAATACCTGTGAGGATCCTTCAGACACACCTTGAATTGTTGGTGTTGTTGGTGCAACATTGTTTGTAAACTCTGTAGCTATTGGATCGTTAAATACTTTTGTATCAGTGTATGTTGTTCTTGCTAAGGTGCTAGTGTACCAAGTTTGCTCAGCATAATTATAGGCGACTAATCTGTTTACAAAGTTTGAGTTAGACGCAGCGTAAAACCAATAAATCTCAGAGTACAAACTATTTTGTGAAGCATAGCATAGTTCACTTCCACTAGCAAAATTAAATCCAGGTGCACCATCTTCTGTAGTAAATACAAAATCTTCAACAAGTGATGGTAGAGCTTTTACCGTTCCGTCAAACATAAAGAAACCACCTGAGTTTCCTATCCAATATACTGCACCATTAGCGTAAACTATTCCATGCTGACCGACACATCCACAATTTGAACCAACCTGCCTAATACTAAAGGTAAAAGGTGGACCTACAAATTGCATTAAGTATGCTGATGTATCTGTGAGTATCAAAGTATAATCTTTACCTTTTACAGCTCCAACAATTTTAGTTCCGCTATCGATTCGCATTGATCCTGCAGTGTTCGTTGATGTTGCTGTGTAATCAGTAAGACTTTCTTGATCTGAAAATCTTATAAACATTTTATCTTGTGTTGCCGTATTACCAATTGTTGTTTCTGTTCCCAAATGTATTAGGTGTCTATCTTTGTCAGAAACCAAAGTCATTACAGATTTAGTCGGAGCTCCTGACAATACAACTGCTCTTGTATTAATACCATTACCATTATCTGGATCCCATTGTAATGTTACTCCATTCTTTACTGTTGCAATCAGTAACTCACCATAATTATCTAAAGACCAAGAACCTGGATCTAAAACTGCAGACGAAGTTGATCTAGGTGTACCCCAAGTTGATCCACCCCATAATGCAGTTCCCCAACCAAAACCGAAACCTTGTAATAATGGACCTATTTGAAAATAAGCTTTAAGATCTAATGTTCCGTTATTTGTAGTGCCTGAACCTGATTCTGCGCTAGGCATTAAAATTGTAAAAGTTGTTGATGTTGGAGCTAACTGTACTTCAAATAATACATTGTCAAAATCAGATGCAACATATCCTGTTTGTGCTGCATTAAAAGATCCAGCATTAACAAACGATATGATATCGCCTGGTTCGAGGTTGTGGGGCGCTGGAGAAGTAATCGTTACAGTTCTCGAAGCGCTAGTTGTTGTGATGTTACAACCTGACTGAGCCAAAGCTGTGTTGAAAGGTGTGACGTCGTAATAATCATCACCATTGTAAATGTACAAAGCTTTGTTTGTACCGATAGCAAGGTATCTTCTACCTGCTAAATCTGACCAACTGTGAATATCTCTTGCTGCACCTACTAGTTTTGAGTCTTTAATCTCATCCCAACCACCAATCTTTTCAGGCATTCCGTATCTAAATCTTACAAAATCTCCGTCAACCCATTGGTTTTCGGCTCCTGACTCAGAAGCTTGTTTATTGAAACCAGGTGCAAAATTTACTTTAGTTAATGGCATAAGCGTATTTTACACCATTATGTAAGGTTTGTCTAAATGGTTAAAGAACTGATATTGTCCATAAATGTATTATTTATATTAAAATTTATAATACATCGTACGGATTTTGTTGGTTGGTAAGCTGTATGTAGAATAGACCCATCAAAGATAGCAACCCGCCCTTGTTTAGGCATAACTTTTTTAATGACCTTGTTTTTAGAGTTAAAAAATATTGTTTGTCCTTCTGAATCACATACATAGTATAGGACTATCGTATATGATCTATCATATTTTGGCATATCTAAATGTGGTGTATCATATTGTTTATAATCAGGATTTGGAAATTGTAAAAATGAATTGGCTCTTAGTACACAAAGGTCAGGTCTATTGAAATTTTTTACCACTGGTAAAATATTCTCTAAAAAATTTGAGTTCACTCCATTAGAAAGATTATAGAATTCATGTTGTACGGCTGATCTATTTTGATCTCCTGAACCTGTTACATCTGGAATAAAGAACCAAGGGAATATTCTTTCCCTTCCAATCATTAAATCTTTCAGCTCATTCTGTGTCTGTAATGGTATGAAATTATCTATAACTTTTATGTTCATAATAATTTAAAATCTAAGTTAAGAGTTTGTCTCGTACCTTTGGTTTGTGGATATGAGCCGTGCCATAACCAAATGGGGAATATAATGAGATCTCCTATTTTTGGTTTGTATGAATAATATTTTATGTATTCATTATTAAGAACACAATAAAAATTGTTAGCATCTTTTGAATGTTTCTCATCATATTTAGGCACATCTAAATAGACTACAGAGGCTACTTCTAAATTTTTCTTTTCAACACTTATTTTGTTTTTGTAGTTATGCTTGTGCAAAGTATGATATGTATGCTCTTCCCCCTTCACAGTCCAACCTGAAATATATTGTAAGTTAAAGTTATGGTTGAATTTCAAATGTAAAGCTTTTTGTACCTCATCTCTAATATAATGAAAATATTTTTGTGATGGTGTAGGTAACCCTGCATTATATTTAATTTGTGAAAAGATATCGTATTGCCTTGACACTCCACCTGAAGTAGATCGCTCTTCAACATTTACTTCAATTGATTTTTTAGTAAGTTTGTTTATTTGTGTTTTCAAACCTTTTACATTTATATTAGTAATAATTATCCAATCTGTACTAAACGTAGAAGAGATTGAAGGATAATGCGTATTTGTCATTTGATTTATTCCTATTTGTATAATGATTTAGAATACCAGAGAACAATACTAATAAGCCTTTTTGAGGTTTGATGACCTGGTCTATTTGATCAAAACGTAACTCTTGATCACAATCATCTAAATAGACAACACCTGAAGCCAAGCTTGGTCTGTGGTCATGGCTAATTGTTTTCTCATCGTTAGATTGTTTTATTCCCCATGCATTATGTAATTTAAATTTACCTTCCCTTGTTCTTGTCTCTATAATATTTCTTGCAGGGCGAAAAACTTGTTTTATAAATACCTCATCATCACAGAAAAAATTCCAAGCTGTCATTTTAGATTGAACATTTGATTGATAATTTTTATTTGATTCGTGTGCTATACCTTCATCGATTCTATGTTTAAAATATTTTATATCAATTTTTATTTTTTCTACAAACAAGAAGACAGGTTGCTCTATAAATGTTTTAATTTCTTTTTGCATGTATATCAGCTAGAACATCAATTAATTTTGGTTTTTTTAATGCAGCTTCCTTCCATCTTCCTACCGTTCGTTCTCTCTCAGTAATATCTTTACCAAATTTATCCAGAAGCCAATCGTTAGTTTTTTCTTTAAGATAATTTTCTGTAGCTATCGCAATATCATCTGTTGGAAACCTATACATACCAGTCGCAATACATTGCAAGCCTGTTTCACTGTAATAGTTATAGTTATTTTTATGTTCAATTAATCTTTCAATATCGTAACTACCCATCTTTTCTTTTGCTATTGATTTGTTTGTAAGATCTCTCCAATATTGAGTATCATCTCTTGCTGACATGTAATAATGCACAGCTACAAATTCTGCAAAACGATCAAAGGTACCTTTACAGCAATGATTGAACTCATCTCTATCTAATTGATTTACATTAGGTCTTCTTAATGTTCTTGCTAATTCAATAAGAAATTCATGTACAGTAAACAAACCATTACTTTCTAGTGGCTCAATAAAACCTGCAGATAATCCTATTGCTACTACATTTTTTACAAAGATCTTTTCATGCATACCAATTCTCATTTTTATGTTGTTAGCTTCTATATCTTCCTTACCTAAATGTTTTTTTAATTGTGCTAAAGCGTCTTCATCGCTTATGTATTTATCTGAATAAACATAACCTGTACCGATTCTATTCCAACTTGGTATTGTCCAGATCCAGCCGTTCTCTACAGCTTTACAATTTGTATAAGGCACTAATTGTTTTTCTTTATCCTCATAAGGAATTCTTGTAGCCCATGCACTATTGTTTGGTAAAAGGTTCTCATAACTTTTAAAAGGCACTTTTAGATTTTCACCAAGTAATAATGATTTGAAACCTGTGCAATCAATATATAAATCAGCTTTGTATTTATTGTTTAGAGATACGACACCATTTTCATCTTGTTCTACAGATTCAATATCATCAATAATGTGTTCAACACCTTCAGGTATACATATTTTTTCTTTCAACCATTGTCCAAACTTTGTTGCATCAAAGTGATAAGCTGTGTCATTGGCAAATGAAAAGTTACCAAGTTCTCCATCTTTGTTTATACCTATTCTATTATATTTTACTAATTGCATTTGTGGATATAAAAAGTTTGCATAATTCGAAACCATTGTGTTTCGTTTTAACATTTTTTTAAAATACCAAGTGTTCTTTCCAGACCATAAATTATCTTCGTAAGGTAGTCCAAACGGATAATGAAAACTCTCGTCCTTCCTATAGAAGTCTTCAAACCTTATACTTAGTTTATAACTTCCATCTGTATATGGTAAAAAATCCTTATCTTTAATTTTAAGTAAAGATAACCATTGGTTTATAGTTCCTAATGTGCTCTCTCCTACACCAACTATTTTATAATTTTTAGATTCTATTAATGTAATCTTTTTACTAGGAAACAATTTAATAAGGGTTGCAGCGGTCATCCATCCAGATGAACCACCTCCTACGATAACAATTTTATCAATCTTCATTGGTTTTTCTATAGAATGCTGGAAAGCCTGGAGCTGGTCTTCCGTCAAATTTATTAGCTAAACCTCTTTGTGTTGTCTCTTGATAGTGTAAAAACACCTGACCACATTTCTCTCCTGTAAACTCATCCCTCCAATGCTCACAATCGATACCGTTGTAAACCAACATATCACCAGGTGCTAAGTCTACTTTTACACCTTTGCTATCACTCATAATATATTTACCTTCAGGTGATTTATTTCCGTAAGTCATGTCAGGCTCAATATATATTGGCCATGGATCTCCACCAAGATTAAGTGTAGTTGATATACCACAACTAAATCTGTCTTTGTGTTTAGGTAAGATAGACCCTCTTCTATACAATCTTGTGTAAGAATAGTTTGGTATCAATTGAAGTTTTGTAAGTTTTTCCATCTTACCTTTCAATTTAAGAAGTAATGTTTCCATTACAAAATCACCGTAGCAACAATATGTTTCTGGTATGTTAACTTGTTCATTAGTACCAAAGGTTCCTAAATCTGTATTGAAAGGTTCTAAGTATTTATCTTTAAATAGGTTATTAACAACGTTCGATTTGAGAACTAAATAGTTATAAATAAATTCTGCAAACTCTTTGCTTATCGCTTTCTTAATTACAAAATAATTTTTTTCTTTAAATTTGTTCATTTGAATGGCCACCCTATACTCCACATCACTAATGAGTATCTTGTTCCATGTGTTACAGGTCTAACCTTATGTAATAAATCAGATGGAAACACTATTGCATCTCCTTGGTTTTGCATCTCGTAGACAGTTCTTGTGGGTTCTTTTCTATTACCAAAGTCCACTTCAAACTCTCCACCTTTATATTCATTGAATTCACTTAATAACATTGACATGGATAATTTTCTAGCCTTACCATTAAGATAAGGTATATTTTGTCTATCGTAGGCACCTTCAAAAGCATCTTCATGCCAATCATAATGCATACCAGGTTTATATATTGTAAATTGCACAGGCTCAGCAGCATCTATTTGGAAGTTCCAACCTGCTAGTTCATTTGCTTTTTCAATGATTCTAAATAGCTTAATATTTAGCCATTTATCTTCAAGCCAATCAACGTTACTTTTTCTTATTCTGTGATTAGTAACCTCTCCTCGATTTTGATCTCCTATAACAGCATCATGAGCTTGTCCTTTCGACAAACCATATTTAATTATGTTTTGACAAAGATGTTTTGGGAATGCGTTTCTAAAATAGATATATTTATGCTTTAAGACCATTCATAACTTTAGCACTTAAACTAAAGTTTATCAAACAAGAATTAACTGCTTGACCAATTGCCTGCTGCAACTAGATCTAAAACTTCTGATAAAGTCCACACTCCAGAAGCTCCAGCAAATCCACCTGGTTCTTTAAATACTGCGTATCCGCCTTGGCCTCCATAAGATGATGTTACAGGACCATGACTTCCTCCGCCTCCGCCAGAGTTTCCACCTTGTGCACTTTTTCCGCCTCCAGGAGTTGGGGGACCTGATCCTCTTCCTCCTGCTCCTCCAGAAGCATAGTGTGTTTGTGATGGTGAATCTGTTGGACTCTCTATATCGAATTGTCTTCCAGCGCCTCCTGTGTTTCTAGGAGAAGCTGTAGCGCCTGATCCGCCTCCTCCAGCTCCGGGGTCTCCGCCCCCTCCGCCTGGAAATCCATATCCTGTAAAAGGGCCACTTGGGTTTTGTTGAGCTGATCCTGGAGATCCTGGACCTCCTGCGTGTCCTGCTCCTCCGCCCGATCCTCCAGCGCCGCCCGCTGAGTTACCGCCGTGTCCCGCTCCGAAACCACCACCGATTGCAGTGTGTCCGTCAAATGTAGATTGTCCACCTTGTCCACCTGGAAAGTTTTGTGGGCCACCTCCGCCTCCAGGGCCACCGCCACCAATTGAAACTGGGTAAGGTGATCCATTAAGTGGGTGCTCTGAGGAATGCAATAAGCCTCCCGCTCCGCCTCCACCTCCTCGGTTTGGGCCTCCGCCACCGCCACCGCCGATTAATAAAATTTCAGCAGTTGCTGCAGATGGGTTAAAAGTACCTGAAGAAGTAAAAGTTGTAATTTGTTCTGCTGATACTTGTGGATCGTTGTTTGGACCAATGATACCACCATTATTAAAATATTGTCTATTTGGCATTATTCATTCTCCCATGTGTTACTTGAAGTATTATACACTTGAACTACTTCAGGTGTAATAACATTTCCTTCTGAATCTATTTGCTTTCTAATTAGTCTCATTGGATCTTCTTCCCAAATAACATCGTATTCGTTTCCACTTTCGTCAGTTGATAATGATTGGTCGATCATAGGCCATGGTTCTGGTGGTCCATAAATCAAAGTAGTTCCATCTAACTTCCAAGTGTTTGGGTAAGAATTGTGGTTGGTAAACTTAGACATGGCAGGAATATAAAAACCATTTATCATATGTTTACCTTCTTCTGCTTCGACGTATGAGTGTCCATCATTTTGGAAAGATTCAACAAACTCAACTGTAGCGTCATCATCGAATAAGACACTATTAAGTACTTGCTTACCTGTAATAGAACCTGTGTCTCTTAAAGGTAATGTAGTTTCGCTGTTGTCTATCTTAACAAAGATTTTGGCCATAACGATTACGACCTCCTATTAACTTAATTCTTCGTAATTAATAGTGATTACTAAATCTGAGTTTGCTCCAGCGCCTGCTTCAATGTTATCGCCTTCTTCAAGATAAAGAGAAGTGTTTTTATCGATAACTGTTAAAGTAGAATCTGCTGGTACAGAAATTGTAGAAGCAATTGCTATTGGTGATCCACCTGATTTTGTAATAAATACAGATGCATCAGCAGCATTTGTTCCATCAATGTTTGCTACTAAGATATTGTTAATTTTAAACACTTTGTTTGAAGATGATGCGTTAGCAAGAATCTCAGTTGTAAGTGTTGTATCCAACGCAGCTTGTTTTGATTTTGCTGTGATCGTTGCTACGTTTACTAGGTTTGGTGCCGCCATGTTTTATACTCCTTTATTATTAATATTAACCAAAAACTAAAGCCATTGCAATGGCTTTACCTGTTGTTGCGACGTCGCCGAAAGATAAATTTCCAGCTCCATCTGTTTTTAAACCATTTCCTGATGAACCATCAGCAGTAGGTAGATTTAAAGTAAAGCTTGATCCGACAGTTGCCGCAGCTCTTAGGCCAACATACTCACCACCTGTAGCGTCTTCAAATCTCACTTCATTTCTGTTTACTAGATTTACTCCAGACGATTTGCTTAAGATATCATTTACATTTGTACCATCAGCATAAAGAAGTTTAGTTCCTTTGTCTGTTGCAGAAAAAGTAGGACCTGTTCCTGATACAGTTTTGAACTGAACCGTGAAAGCTCCAACAGTTCCATTCTCAACGATGTAAGTTTTTTCAATTGAATCTGGAATTGTTACAATTTGGTTTCCTGTAATAGTACCTGATAATTTAATAACTGCATTTCTTGCGTTTGAAATCGTTCCGTTAGTCATCGCTAAGGCAGTAGTTTGAGCTCCACCTGCAATTGATATTGATTCAAATCCCGCAACTGCTTGTTGTACTAGGTTTAAGTTTGTATTAGTTTTATCTCCCCATGTTCCAGAGTTTTCCCCTGTTACCATTAGTTCGAGTTTTAAATCTGTCGAATAACTTGATGCCATAATTTATATCCTTTATTAAATACTTAATTTTATTTGCCTTACGCCGCCTTGTCAACTACCGTCCATGTTGGACTCGCTCCAGGGTCAACAACAGCCCATGCATTTATTCCCATTATACCAGCTGTTACTGTTCCTGTCACTCCTGTTGGAGTTGCAGTAATACTTATTCCTGCTAAATAATCACCAATAATTATAGGGCCTAATGCTTGACCTGTAACAGGAACTCTTACATTAGTGAAAGCGTCCTCATCACCTAAAGCTGTTTGTAATAATCCAGCTGTTGTAAGGGTAACATTTGCGTCTGCTTTAATTGATTCTTGACCAACACTGATTGCAAGAGTTACTGGTGTAACATCTACTTCAACTGATGGGATAGCTACTTCTTCACCACCTTGTGAAATATCAGTTCCTACACCTTGACCCCATTCTCCTACGCCCCAAGCTTGTTCACCCCAAGATGAAGCTGATGCGGTTGTAACAGGAACAATTACTAACTCTCCACCAAATGCACTATTTTGTGCAACGGCTGCTTGAGCTCCTGTAAATTCATATATTGAAGCTTGACCTAAAGTTCCTAATGATCCTGTTGCCGATACTCCAGTTGGAGAAGCTGTTGCTTCACCCGTTTGAACTGTATCTGTTCCAACAAATATTGTGACTCCGTCTCCAACTCCCCAGAAACCTTGACCCCAAGATTCAGTGCCCCATTCATCATTAACAGGACTTGTTACTTCAACTACTACCAACTCACCTGCAAAAGCACTTGTTTGTTGTGCAGCAAGAGTTACTCCTGTGATGTTTGGATCTACTGAAGTTCCTGCAACAGCACCTGCTAATGTAACGGTTCTTCCTATACCCGTTACGCTTACATTTGCATCAGCTGTGTTTGATTCATCTCCTAATGAAACTGATAATTGTCGACCTGTGACACCGACAGTAGGGTTAGCTAAATCTCCCCAATTGTTTGCACCCCAAGTTAATCCACCCCAACCAATATTAATTTCATTTGTAATAGAAACTGAAGCGAGTGTTAGAGTTAACGCTTGACCTGTTGCTTCAGCATCAGGTTCAGGATCTGCATTACCTTGAGTGATTGTTAAATTTTGACTTGCAGCGACTACAGCTACATCGATCTGAACACCTTCGTTACCAACCGAAGAAGCTATTGAAACCGCTGTTGGACTTATGTTTGCATCTGCAGTTGTAGTTACACTTTGAACAGCAGATTGAATTAATTGTGAACCTGCAAGAGCATCACCAAATATACCCCAACCATTTTCGCCCCAAGGACCTCCGCCCCAACCAGCATTGATTTCTCCTGTTACGGATTCGTCTCCTTGAGATATAGTTAATTGGACTCCTGAAGGTTGTCCAAAAGCATCTGTTAGGTTACCCCAAACGTTAAATCCCCACGTTTGTCCACCCCAACCATCAACGTTGAAGGCGTCTTCTGTTCCTATTGATAAAGATATGACGTTGCCACTTGGGGCTACAGAGTTAACATCACTCTGCCATGAGTTCGATCCCCATACATTAGTCCCCCAAGTAGACGCCATTCATAACTCCCTCGATTACGCGATTCTTAAAATAGCTGCTGAGGAAGTAAAGTTTGGAAATTGAATTGTAAAAGTTCCAGAAGTCGCTGTTTTATCTGCTCCGAAGTCTAAAGCACAAACTGCTTTGTTAGCTTCTGTTGAGTTGTAAATAAGCGCTCCTCTAGCAGTTAACGTTACACCTGTAAAAGATAAATCTGCAAAATCTACAATCGCTACTCCACCTGTTGCTAATGAAGTTTGTTGTGATGCTAAAGTTCCACCTTTAGCCGCGTATTGACCTGACGCCGATACTTCACCTGTTGCTGTGTATGCTGTTGTTGCAGCATTGATTGTTGCTGTAGATTTGTATAATGCTAATTTAAAAACGTCACCACCATTTTCTAAGTCGTGAACTCCTTCAAGAATTTCTTTCTTAAAGCTGTTGCAAACTGCTTGTGTTATTGCCATGTTATTTCTCCTTAATTAAATCTTTAATTATTCGGTGAAGGCGAAGGAATTTTGACCCTTGGCACTCCATCCATATACTCGTCTCTACGTCTTCTGCCCATTTGCTCCAACGCAAAACTTTGTATAGCTACATTATACTTGTCTGAATAGATTTTGTACATATCCATCGGGCCTTTTAAGAATTCATAAGCTTGTTGCATAACCGCATAAAATAGTAGGTCAGGTACATTTAAAGATAAGTATGTAGTAGTATTTGTAGATGTAAGAGCATCTGGCGTGTAGATATAGCTCAACTGCACTAGGTATTGTTTATCTGGAGCAGGAGCCATTATCAAAGTTGTTTCTTTCCAATTTGCATAATATTTAGGAAGACCTGTAGCTGATGTACTGTTGTATTCAAATATGAATGTCGTATCTCTCTTATCTAAAAAATCTTTAGCTGTGGAGTTTGTTGTAGATGTATTATCATAAACCAAGAAGGATCTAACGATTATTGATCTTCTAGTCGTAGAGCCTCCAGATGTGCCGGGTGCATTTGGAAGATCAAGGTAAGGTGATCCAATGTTCAAGTTTGCTGTTGCATACTCTCTTGTGTAATCAGCATCAACTTCTCTAAATATACGAAGCTCAGCATCTCTAATCATGCTACCAATAATAGAATCTGTTAAAACAGTAGAATCTACCTCTGTATAATCTCTTACCTTTTGTACTAATTCTGCAAACGTCATGATATTGTTATTGTAACACCCCCTGAGCTAACTCGTAACTCTCTTTTGTTATTTTCTTCATTGGCACTTGTAGATGGCTGCATGTTATTACTTGTAAACTGACCAGGCCATAATGCAGGATCAAGGTCGACTACAACAGGTGCACTTCTCATTGGTCTTGAGTTGTACAAAGCAATAGGATCTGCTCTATGTGGTTTTGGGTCTAATTGTGGATGTTTCTTTTCAAATTCTGAAATATGTACTAATGAACCATTCCATTCTTTTACCATTTCTCTATACGGAAATTCTTGTCCTGATCTGTCAGATATTGACTTTGCGAATTTTCCTCTTGCGTATGCCATAATTATCCTTGTGGGTAATAAACATTAGGAGCGATATACACAGAGGTTCTTTGTCCATCTTCTTCTAATGCTCTTTTGAGTTCATCTTCATATAATAGTTTCATTGCCTGTATTCTTTCAGGTGCAATTTTTTGTGATAGATAAAAAGCTAATCCAGATACCATACATGGAAAGAATCTAAATGGCATATCAGATGAGTTTGTATAAGCTCCAGCATCTTCAATTCTTGCAAGATAATAATAAAATATATTAGTCACCGCACTCGTATCAGGTGCAAGGTATAAACTAATAGTTGGTGTTATTTGTCTATCTACATAATACTGAGATGGAGTTCCTGTTTGAGTTTTATTTGGAATCGCAATGTATTCAGATCTAGATATTTTTGTTAAGGTTTGTTGGTTTCCTCCAGAAAGTGTAACAACAGCTTCGAGCACGTCATTACAATCACTTGGTGTTGTGTAAGTTACAGAACCATTGACTAAAGTTTCTGTTTTAGATTTTACTTTCCAAAGGTTGATACCTCTGTTGCCCCATTCAGAAAAAAGTAAGTTTAAACTTCTTCTAGCTGACTTTAAGTCATGACCAGAATTAACTCTTACACCACATCTTTCGTAAGCTTCATTAATGACTTCATCAATTGTGATGTTAAAACTTGTAGTTCCTGAACTTGCCATCTCATCCTTACGCTAATATTTTTTCTTGTAAATGTTGAGGTAGATTTTTTTGTTTACCAATAAGTTTACCTGTTTTGGCCATCATTGGTTTTTTCATTTGTCCACCACCCATTTTACCTTGAGCTTTTAATTTTTTAGTAGCACCCATAAGACCGCCACCCATTTTTGTATGTACTTTTATTCTTCCGTTTTTCATATTATTTTACTCCTTCAAATT
>CETF01024293.1_pt1 | contig 15074 bp, 18 predicted proteins | sample 326991 | NCBI WGS metagenome assembly CETF01 (sample SAMEA2622331, study PRJEB7988) | marine metagenome | biome: marine biome (ENVO:00000447); feature: surface water layer (ENVO:00002042); material: "saline water (ENVO:00002010), including plankton (ENVO:xxxxxxxx)" | depth 5 m | reverse complement strand
GCCGCAGCCGCGGCCGCGGCGACTGGGACAACAATACTTCTTCGTCCAGCTCCCGCACCAATAACTCGTACAGATACAGACACCAATACAGCTCCTAAAGATCAAGGAAAACCAGTTCAACCAGTCCGACCAGTTCAACCAACCAACCCAAACCAACCACAACAAGATCGCCCTGTTCCACAGGAGTTAGTTCCCCCAATAGATGATCCAGAATTCAAACGTTCACGACAAAGCATGGGTAGGTTAGTCTCACCACGAGGATTCAGAGAGGAATTCTCATATGGAGTTGCTAAAACAATTATGGAGCAAAGTGGCACAACAGCAAAAGTCTTAGATCGCATTAAAGCAGCCTTTCCCAAAGGAGAAACAGGGAAGTCAATAATGTCAGCAATTGCTGCAACTCTTGGATTAAGTGCGCTTGGGGGGTTCGGACAAAGTGGTAGCGGTCGATCCGTGGGAGACGCAATAAGTGATGTTGGTGTGGGCGGAGCACAACTACTCGCCGGAACTCAAGGTCTAGAAATTCTAAAATCTCTCGGTGGGTATAATCCAAGATTTTCACCAACAGCAGCAGGAGTTGACGCAGTAATGTCAAGGTGATACCATGAAAGAAAACAACACAAATCCAATAAACGAACAAGCCCCAAAGGGGGGATTCAGCCAACTAGGTGATTATCTACTCAAAACCAAGTCGGTGTCACAGAGAGCTTCTGATTCTAATCAACTATTTCCATATTACAGGGCTGGATTAGAACAAGCACTTGCAAAACGAGCAGCATCTCTCTATGGACCACAGGGAGCCCTAAGGGGTGCGGCCGGTGGAGCGGCCATTGGTGCCCTTGCATCTCAGTATGGGGGAACTAGGGGTGGAACTAGAGCAAAGAGAATTGGTAGAAGAGCTTTAAAAGGAGGGCTCGGCGGGCTCGTCGGTGCTATTATTGGTGGTGGAGCCGGAATAGCTGATCCCGAAACTGGAATGTCCCTTCTTCCTGCTGCGTTAGGGGTTGGTCTGGGTGCTGGTGTTGGAAAAGTAATTCAAAAAGCGGCACCGGGATTCAGAGCAAGTCGTGGGCAACGAGCGGCGACGAGGACCACCGGTTCGACTCGTAGAACTCCAACTCAAGCAGCTCAGATACCCGTAGGAACAACGCAACGCGCAGCCGGATATAGACCAACCAGATCATCTTACGTTGCAGCAGGGCAACTCAGACAGCAGAGACTTAACAGAGTCCGATCGATGGTGGCTCGTGGACAAAGTAAAACTCCCGATATCGCCGCGGCCGCAACTGGATCACTCGCAGCAGTTCTTGCTGGTAAGTTCTACGGATACCAGTCCGACAGATTCGAAAGAGCCAAGAGAGGTGAAACTGATCCTTACCTCGGCACAACTTTCACGAGTCAAGGCATTCCCGGCTACTCAACATTTTAAACATATACATATAAAGTAATCCTAAACTAAAGGAAAAAACCATGTTTTCAGATAACAAAACCAAAGATTTGGCAAAAACTGCCTTAAAGATCATGACCAGAGACATTCAAGAGGAAGAGGAAACTGTTTCTCAAGAACTGTCAGAATCGACACAAACTGATGAGGCAGTTCAAGAGTTAGCTGTTCTCATTGACTCATTATTGATTGAGGGTATTGCAGAGTATATTGGCTCGGTAGAGGAAAGCCTCAATGTAGAGTTCGATGATAAACAGATCAATGAAATGAGCACAAAGATCATGGAGGAAATTAACAACCTCGATGACGAAGCCAAGGTTCACTTAGGCGAATCTTTACTTAATGCCCATAATAATTCATTGACTGAAGACTGAATTCTGATATAATTTTATTATGACATTTAATCATGTGACACAATCTAAGATTTTAGAAGATATATCTGCTGTCACCACCGATACCGGCAGATATTATCTTTCTCCCTCTGGTAAGCATCTACCAAGCGTGACTACGGTTACTGGTTGGAAGAAGTCTAAATTCTTTGCTAGTTGGAGAAGAAAAAATCCAAAAGAGGCCAAGAGAGTTACAGTGAGGGGTAATGAGTTTCATGAACTCATCGAGCGATATCTCTACAATAATCTTCTAATTACTGATGAGTGTATCGATATTCCCGATAGTTTACTGACACTATTCAATCAATTAAAACCAGAACTAGACAAGATAGACAACATACGAGGTTTAGAAACTGGTTTGTGGAGTGACAAGGTGGGTCTAGCTGGTAGAGCGGACTGTGTCGCTGAGTATGATGGAAAGTTATCGATCATAGACTTCAAAGGCTCAACGAGAACTAAACGTCTTCGGGACATTGAAAATTACTACCTACAAGCGACTGCTTATGCTCTTATGTGGCAAGACATATACAAGGAGGAGATACCACACTTCCACATACTGATTAGTTGTGAAGATGGTAACTCACAAGTCTTTAGCGGTAGGACAATAGACTATACTAAAAAATTATATGAAACGATAAGAGAGTACCATGAAGAACACACCAATCTCTTCAGTCAATTTTGAGACATCTGCTTTCAGTAGATCAGCACTCAGGGACGCTATCGAAAAATTAGAAGATAAAAAAATAGGATCTAATCTAGGCCTGTTGAAGAAAACGTTTAGGGAAATATTTGGTTTCCTATCAGTATTGGATGCAAATCCCAAGGCAGCTAAATTACTGGCTGATTTTGTGCAATCGTACAGAAAAACAAGATCATATCCACTGAGCTACAGGGGGTTTCGTTCATGGTCTAAAACGAAAGGTGATGATGAACGAAAGTTACTTAGTAGATTTAAACGTGAAGTAAATGGAACTTTTGCTGCATACACACTATTGACGAGAATTAAGAGTGAAATGGAAAATACGAAATGAATGTACATGATTTAATTAACGTAAAACACTCTGCCATGTGGACAAAATTTAATGATAACACCAGAGCTGCACAATTAAGAAAAATTTATGTGGAAAATAATGGTGGAGAATTCAGACACAATGGTAGCTGGTACCAGTATTTTCCCCCAATCAACAAACCAAAGATCCTACCCATACCAAAGAAAAAAAATACAAATCAAAAGAAAAAATATCAAATAAATCCCATAGATCCATTTAAATCAAGGATATCGCTCTCTGAGGGTGACGTAAATACCATAAAAAATTCTGTTGCCAATCAAAAAAGTTTATATATAATTACGGATCCAGAAGGAAACGAAACTGAAATCGAAAACTTCAGTAAGTTCTGCCGGGATCATAAACTTAATAAATCAGCAATGTATGAGGTTGCGCGAGGAAAGCGCAAACACCACAAAAAGTACACATGCAGAAAGAAGGAGTATTAAAATGCAAGCGATTAACGACATATTAGGAACCACCTTTTTCACCATAGTAGTTTTTGCAGCAGGCGCATTAATTGGTACTCCACTCTGGAATTGGGTTAAAAAATTCTTACCATGGAATAAGGACTAAACCACTATTCGTGTTAAGTTAAGGTCTTTCAAAGTACTTTAGCACACGGATAGGGGGTGATCCAGTCCAAACCCTTTAAAATATAAAAGCCTTAAAGCTTGACACGAATACAGGAGAGCCCCTCGGGGCTCTCCGGTTTTTTTATAAATATAATAGCTATATGGAGTTATTATGTCAGAAGTTAGCTTTACAGTAGGGCGTTATCATGGACTCACCAAGGCACATCATGGTGTGTTTAATCAAATGCCCGAGGATCACAACAAGTTTGTTTTTGTGACACAAAAACACGATCCAGAGGATCCACGATATCCCCTGACAGTAGAGCACAGACAAAAAGCAATAAAAGAAGTAGCACCCAAAGGAACATCTGTTCTTCCAGTAAAAAGCGCATTCCATGCGTTTGAACATGCCGTAGATCATGCACGAGAAAATAATTTCAGCACCGTTAACGTCCATGTAGGTGATGACAGAGAGGCTGAAATGAAACGAATAGCATCACACAAAGACTTTGGGGGCATAAATATCAATGTAAACTCCATTGACAGAGAGACCTTGGGAGGTCACTCTGGCACTGCACTGCGTGATGCAGCGAGATCCGGAAATAAAAAACAAGTAAATGACATGATGGCTCCGGTGAGCGACGAAACCAAAGAGGAATTCATAAAACAAATGCAGAACACAAACGAAAACTTTGATTACGAAAATATTCCAGAGTGGTTCAATCTAGAGGAGTTCTATGAATTTGCTGACGCATATCACGGTGTGCAAGAGCTATTGTCAGAGCAAGAAATGACAAAAGAAAAACCAGTCACTCGTCAGATGAAACTAGACAACGCAAGAAGCAATCCTGACGGCGACGAGACAGTGGACAGAGATCGCAAGAGAACCGACAGAGCTGCGTCCAGAGACAAAATGAAGACTAACCCCTGGCCAGAACTCGCTATTGTGAGAACAACACAAGATGGTAAGCTTCGTATTATTCCAAAGGCAGACTTCAGTTACAAAAAGCATGAACTAGTTACAGGTAACATAAAGGGTTTACCACCTAGAGGTGAGGTTACTCCCCAGACCACGTTTAGCGTAATGCAAGAACCAGACTTTGAGCAATCCAAAACATCAAAACGACTAATTCAGATGTTTGGTTTGGATTCGCCTCAGATGGGAGGCGGTCAACAGATGTCTCCCGAGGGGCAAGCAATATCGGCTGATCCACAGATGGCACCCATGAACCCTCTTATGATGTCACCACCACCCGAACCACCAAGACTACCACCTGACGGGAAAGAAATAACAGGGAAGGGATCAGTATTCCCAGATTGGGATCATGGTGCGAATGATTTGGATGCAGGTATCGTACATGCTTGGAACTCTGCAACAAAAAACAACCCGTTTAGTGGTTTACTTAACGATCCAGACTTGTCCAAAATCGGAGAGAGTGAGACTCTAGAGGCCGCTGGATTCAGAGCTATAGAAAAATTAACGGAGAAGATTCCACAAAACTTCGAAGCGGTAATTCTCACACCCGGAACAGAAAAAACAAATAAAAATTGGCAGCTAGTAGGTGGAACTGACTCAACTCCAATCACTGAAGTTTATTTCAAACCTAAAGGTAAGAAAGATACATCAGAGGAAACAATAAAAGCAGCCATGAAAATTGGTATGGCTAAAATCATATCCAATCCACTTGCAGACGGTCCTCCAATTTTCAATGCAATAGCAACGACTGAGGTTGGTGAATCAATCGCACAAAGCCCTAAAGTTAAGAAGTTTGTAAAAGATACCACCAAGAGACTAAGCGAGACTTTTATAAACATCACCGCGATGCAAGCTAAAACAGAGAGGGAAAAACAAAAGTCGATTGAAGAACTTCCAGAGATGAAAGAGATTGAGAAAGTTACAACTGACATCTCATCAAACATAGAAAATATCTTCACACAAAATAATGATTTTAAAAAATCATTTGTGCGTGAATCTTTAACTGGAGAGTTGAAGTTCGGTCCAGAATCAATTGCATCCGCAAATTCAATTATTAGCGGAAACAAAGATGGTACGAATACAAATCTAACACCAATCACGGATGAATATATTGAAAAAATTGCACAAGCACCAAAGATGATGTTAGCTCTGAGTGCGCCATTTTATGATTTGGATGATCCCGCAACTGAAGAAGAGGCCCAAGCATTTAACTTCAGAACAGCGTTACAGATGCACATGGGCAAATACCAACCACCAATGGTTACACAAGAACAAAAAATCAGTTTGAAAAATATGGTTTCGTTGAAAGAGTACACTGGTGGTGTTGGTGACTCTGGACTCGCTAGTGGGGCAGGTTCAGATATGGATTACATGGAATCGGAACCCGCAGGTTATAACATGGGTGGATTTGAATCTGATGTGCAAAGGTATTCTGATCAGACCATGAGCTACACTGACCCATCATACACTGGACAATTCAAAGATTACGGATCTGGTAACAGTCAAGAGTACCTTCGAGCTGCACTTGAAAACGTTGGTGAAGATGTATTTAAACTTATGGAATTTATGAAATTGGGTGTAGAAAGTGTTGATACCGAGCCAATAGACTTCACAGAATACACGATGGACAAATCTACCAAATTCAACGAGCTTGAGATAAATGGTAGACGTGTCAGAATCCCAATAGATCCGAACTTTGAAATGATTACAAATGAAGAGGTCGAGTACATCGATAGAATGTTTGATTTCATCGTTCTTGAAAAAAATAGAAACTACAGAAAAGAATACGATAACTACCACTCAAAGCCCGAGCAAAGAGCTAATCGCAGCGATAGAGTTATGGCGAGAAGAAAAAAAGAAAAGCAAATGGGAAAAGAAGCTCTTCAGGGTAAAGATGTAGATCACGAAAAACCCTTACGTAATGGTGGCTCAAATGAAGAGTCAAATTTAAGAGTAAGAAGTAGAAGTGCAAATAGATCAGACAATGGTCAAAGAAAAAGAGCAAACGAGGAGTATGGAGCTGGCTTCGAGGGCACTACAGAATTACTGAATAAATACTTAAGGGACACACCAGGTCAAACCCCACAAAAAAAGAAAGTAAAGCATGACAAAAGAAACAGCAAAAAATAATATCACAATCTATGCGGTATTGATTGGGTGGGGGTTGACCATAGCCTCCGTGCTTTGGCAAGTTGCGGTAAAAGATGCTAACTATTCGATGCGACTTGATTCAATAGAGGCTGAATTAACTCAACTCGATCTACGATTAGATACCGCCGAAGCTTTTAGGATAACCTTAGCGGCTGATCTAGCAGAAATAAAAACCGATCTCCTCTGGATAAGAAAAGAGCTAGAAGAGATGTCAGCAAGGGGTAGACAATGAAATCTAAAAACTATGAAAAAAGAGTTTGTGACTTAATTGAGAATGATATTTTTATCATAGAAAATGATGTATATCAGTTTGTGTCACTTGATAAAATATCAAAAAGTTTCTGTGAAATTCAGGTATTAGATGAGGAAAAAGAAAGTGATTCAATTCGTCTTCGTTATGATGATACAGTAAGTGTGTCAGTAAACATCAGTGAAGCTGAGTACAAGGGTAAGAAGGTAACTCTCAATAAACCTTTCCGACAAAGTGGTGGTAACAAAAAGTTTGGCGTGTATGTTCGCAACCAAAAAGGCAATATCATCAAAGTTTCATTCGGTGATCCAAACATGGAGATCAAAAGAGACGATCCAGAGAGAAGAAAAAATTTCCGTGCTCGACACAATTGCGATGAAAAGAAAGACAAAACTAAAGCAGGATACTGGAGCTGTCGTCAGTGGAGAGCGGGTAGTAAAGTAGAAGACTCATATGACCCACAAGGCGAGATGCTCAGTGAAAGAAAACTAACTAAGGCAGAGCAAGAAAAAAGAGACAAGATTGCTAAAGAGTTGCTCGACAAAGGTGATCTAAAGCCATCACGAGGATCTGTATCTGACATGGCTTACGCTATTGCTACTATTCGAGCGAAGGGTGAGAATCCTAGAAAACGTGGAAAGAATAAGCAAAAGGGTAAAAAGAGAAAATCAAAAAATGAGCAGTTTTACAATTACCTAAATAATGGTAGACTAAAAAATCTAAACGAAGTAACTCGTTATAGGAGAGAAGATCGATGAAAAAGTTTAAGGAACTCGCCAACAGCTTAAATCTACATGAAATGGAATATACCGAGGGTGGCGCTCTCGGTGGTACACCATCCGCTCCGGGTGGAGCAAACTCCATTCATAGTGATGAAGGTGTTCACCGAATAGAGAAGGATAGTCAGAAAAAGAGAGTATCCGCTTTCTTGAATGCGTTTAGCAGAAAAGAATACTTAGATCCAAAGGCAGCTCTGTCAATTCTTAGATCTAAACTGAACATCATTGGACTAGATTTTGATTTCAATCCCGCTAAAAATGACTGTGAAATGGCTATGCGAACCGGTGAGCCTATGGTTTACAGAATGACACGTTTTGGTGGTGTTTTTGGAACTTCACCAGATCATGATCTGTTAAAAAATGGATTCATAAACTCTGATGGTATCTCTGATGCTAGAGGTGGTGTTGGATTAAATCTTACAATTAATTTGGAAGAAACACCGAACGGTCTACACAGACTAGATCTAAGCATTGATGATGCAACCGAAGAGATGGAAGAAGAAGAAACTGACTCTGAAGAGGTGACACCAGAAGAAGAGGAATGAATTTGAATGTTTAGTCAACCTCTTAAAGAGGAAAATTATGATTTATTTGTTCGTGAAATGTATGACAACCCGTCTTGTGAAAGTGAAGCCGAATTCCAAGAGGATCTAAACAGAATAAAATACATTAAAAGGTTATTTAGTAGATTTGAAAAAACAGGTGAGTTAAAGATAAGGTTAATACTAAATCACATTATAATACTAAACAATGTATTTAAATATGGATCATGCACTAGATTACTGTTTCACAAATTAGACACTGAATACCACGGAATGGTAAAAAGCTTTTTGAGTTACTTAAAATTAATGCCAAAAACAATACCCGAAATAGATTTAGATCTCATATCGACTGATCACAGAATAGATCTAAAGTTAAAGGAAATAACATGCAAAGAATAGAAGAAAATTTGGCTGCTTCCGAACTAATAAATGCGTTCACTTTATACACCTTTGTACAAGAGCTTACCACCCCATTCATGCAAACTGATGCATACAGACAGGGGCTGATAAACGAAAAGGGAGACCTTACTAAGAAATACTCTAGCTTAACCGCAGAGGAGAAACAGATTGTCACTCCGTTTAAGAAATTAGTATTTAAAATTAAACAACTTTTTGAGATGATTCCAAATCCGGCAATCAATTATAAGTTAAGAGGTTTCACTACCGCTCTCGGTTTACTTGCCGAGGAGGCCGAAAAAATGGGAGCGGATAGAGAATATGTCATTGAAAATCTAAAGTCTATTATGTTTAGTCTGAAAGAAGAGAATGGTGCTGGAGGTATCGCAACAAACTCCATGGGTGCAGCCGCATTTGGTGCTGGACCAGACGTTGGTATATCATCAAGGAATGATGCGATTCAGGGATTTGATATTCCCCTTGGTATGGATAGAAAAACTTTTTTATCAAGAAGAAAGAAAAAAAGAAAAAAGAGGAAGTAAATGGAATTCTTAACCGCTGAATTTTTGTCCCTAGTGGGAAGTAGTCTTGTTGGTTTCTTATTTCGATCGAATGCAGAAAGAAGAAAAGAGCAAGCTGAAGTTTTCAATCGTATAATAGAAGCAAACAAAGCAAGTAATGAAAATTACGATGGTGCAGTCGATCGCGTATCAGTGAGTGCTGGTAAATGGGTGCGTAGAGGTATTGTGATAGCGATATTATTTGGTACGATACTAGCACCCTTCCTCTTACCATTCTTTGGAATTCCAACAGTTGTTGAAATAGAAGAGACTGGACGACAGTGGTGGGATATCTTTGGTTTGGCGGGATCACAAACAACAACCACACTAGAGCCAGTAGATGGTTATCTTTTACTGAAAGAAAATAGACAAATTCTAATTAGCATCGTAGGATTCTACTTTGGTAATGCAGTTGCGGCAAACAGAGCATGAAATACTTAATTCCATTTATGTCGTTACTTTTATTGTTTGGTTGTGAAACTGGTCGTGTTATCAACAACGCTAAACCCTCACTACAACCGGAAAAAATAAATAACATCGCGGTTGCCGCAGAAACCGCAACTCGCACATGGATTCCATGGTATATTTTACTTATTATCGTATTAGTGATAATAACTGTAAAAACATGGAAAGAAAAAACTAACTAACACATACATATTACGATACCAATTGATTTTTCTTTATGAATGCAAATCCGATTCTAGAATCGGAACGAGGTCGTACTCGTTTAATTCCTGCGTTAAGTTGCAGGATCCCCGATTAAAATGATACGTTTTTATCTGGGATATTTATTTGACAACTCGACAAAGGCATGTACATAAGGAGAATTACAATGCTAGATTTATTGGTTGGATTATCAATATTATGCAACGGCGACGTTCCCGTTTACGCCCCAGAAACAGAACCCCCTATGGCATATTTTGATGTTGTGCCACAGCAAGATGTTACTGGTGTATTTGAAGTGGGAGTAGTCGCCTACCACTTAGAAGGCATAGATCGTGTAGAGTTCACGATCAACCGTCAAGGATACGTCGGAGATTGGAATCACGACGAGATTGTAGACGGGGAAGACCTCTCTGTTCTTCTGAGACAATGGGGAGCAGGAGTTGGGGGGAGAGAAATCACTCATCTCCTTGGTGCATGGGGACATCAGGTTCCACACAAACCAGAAATTATTAGAGTCAAGGAGATGACTCTGAATCCTCGAACGGGTGAGATGGAGTATTGGTTCCCTCTTGACACTCGCAAACATCCAGACACAAAGATTACAGTATCGGCAGAAGTGTTCGGCACGATGGGCCCAAGTGTCGTTCTTGATCGTGATGTTTACGATGAGAACTACCCACTACCCCAGTACAACGGGGTGAACCTATTCAGTAACAATACAGGTTACTGGCCAACGAGAGAACTTTATATTTCTCCCGATGGTGATGATGTGAATGGTGACGGCACACGGGAGAACCCATACAAGGGACTCCACGATGCACTTCGTTCTGGTCTGCAACAACCATACGCCGAGATTGGTGGAACTACCGTCTACCTACTCGAAGGCGAACACACTATCGATGCAAGCGGCGGTTGGCCACTGAACTCGTTCCGTCAAAGCAACGGACGATACTTCACGATTACACCGGCACCCGGCGTCGCATCGGCAGACTGTAAGATTGTTGCAAACGAGAACACATCTAGTGGTGGTGGATTCCTCACGAAGAGTCTATGCAGACTCAAGGATGTCTTCGTCGATACCGATCAGGAAAGAATTCTGAATGGTGGAACGAAGAGATACGGTGGACGGTGGTACGATGGTTGTATCATCAAGGGTCACGACTACAGCGAGGATACCGAAACCATGTTTGTCACAGGCAAGGGTGGATTTCAGTGGTGGACTGATACCATACACACTTGGACACAAGAAGGCACGACTGGCATCATTATGCGTAACTGTGTGCTTGACAGTGTTGCTTGCGATGCACTTGAATTGCACTTTGCACAGTTGCTTCTGAGTATCGAAATCACCAATCACAATCCTTTGGGTGAAATTGATCCCACCGCATGTCACATTGACTACATGCAATACAACGGTATCGACTACATTCACCAGAACGTGATTCTTCGTGACATCTACGGCAATCATACTTGCAGAGAGCAGGGTGTGCATGGTTGTCCCGGTGAGAGGCCTGGTGGTGGTATTCATAACTCTGCATGGGTGAATGTCCAACTCTCAAACCAAGGAGGAAATGGCATTCCTGAGTGTAGTCCAGTCTCTCTCATCTGGAGATGGTGTGGTCCTGCGAAGAACAACTTGTTCAAGGATTGTATTCTTGTCCAGAAGCAAAGTAACCTTCCCGATAGACATAGCACGTTCACTTTCGACAGGAGCAATCCTGATGGTTCACGAAACGAAGAGGGCCCGTGGACATGGAGTGAAACAAACCAAACCTGGCGATTCGAGAATGTCAAGATTGAGGACTGTTTCGAGGATTGGGATAGGACTCAACCTTGGTTCCCTGCACCGACTGCTGGTGCATCATGGACTTTCTATGGTCCAGACGAACTCATGTGGAATTCCAACATGAATGTCGATGACGTATTCGAGAATCCTTTCGGACCAAACGACCCGTGGTGGTGTCCCATCACTGGCGTTTACTTTACACAAACGGAGTAAAAGTCTAAAAACAATTGAATATAAACCCAATCAATACCGGTGAGAGATCGCCGGTGTTGTATTTAAATCAGTGTATATTTTATGTTATCGTGCAAACATTTGCAAACATAGTAAGCATCGACAATATCAGACACCGGATTCGTAACTTCTTTTTTATCTGGTGTCATTATTTTAGTCAAATCATATCCAGTGTCTTTTCGAAAGGCACTGTGCATATCCGCTTTGTTTGCATTACCTTTCCCACATGCACGTTTCTTAACTTCAGATGGAGTTATTACTTCAACTGGAATATTATTCTGAAAGAATTTGTACTTTAATATACCAGTGTTTTCTGCGATATGAAATACTCTACCCTTAGCTCCATATGCATATCCCTCTAGTCCAACTTGTTCACATCCGTAACACACATCAGCCGCCCAAGAGGAAATTGTGTCGTAACGCTCACAATCATGATTATACTCTTCAAAAACACTTCCGTGTATGTTAGTAAGAAAAGTTTTTGCATATTTTTTAGTGTCTGTCAGATAGTAAAATTTACATTTACTAAATGAAAACACATCCAAGTCTTCACCCTTAAATACACAGATCGCTGGTCCGCACAATGAATAATCGATTCCCGCTACAATCATACATATTTCCCTTCACAAGTACTTATATAACATAAATACTTGCAAGGGAGACACACGATGCCAGTAATCAATATTACAAGAAAAAGTGTTCACTACAAAATAAAAAATATAAAAATAGTAACAAATTATTAAATAACAAGAGGGGACTTTAAAGTCCCCTCTTGCACACGGATAGAGGGTGATCCAGTCCCTCATTATATAACTTTATATATCAAAAACTGATAGTCAACATACTCTTGATGACATACTGACCGTCGGTAGAGGAGCTTTCCCATCCAGTGTCGGACAGGTTGTATCCACCATCGACAGCGTTAAACGCATATCCAAAAGAGTTAGTCCAACGAACATTGGGGTTGAAGATAATATTCGCACCAATTGTTCCAATATTCAGATCAGACATGGCACCTTCCATGACACCATACTCGTATTGTCCAAAAATCTGGAAATCAGAACTCATGACGTAGCTGGCAGTGCCAACAATGGAGTAGTTGTTCCAGCTATCTTCAACACGATTTGATGCGACATACGCAGCATCAAATACAAACTCATCAAAATCAAAACTGGCATCAAACGTGTAAGTATCATAGCTCTCAGTTGCAGTCTGCTCATTTGCAAATGCACCACCAAGAGTCACGTTATCGATACCAGTAAATTCCACTCGTCCACTGACTCCATAGTCATTGTCACCAAAGCTACTGTTGTCGGTGTTGAAGCCATCGTTATATGATGCGTAGAATGAGAAAGAATCGTACTCTCTGCTAACTTCAATACCTTGCGAGTAACCCTGTCCATAAGTTAGAGCAGTGATGCTGTAGTCACCAGTCACAAGCGTGGTTGGATCAGAGACGTAACCGTTATAGAAACTAGTTACGAACTGCCCCGCCTTGACATCAAACCCACCAATGTTCTTGGTGAGGAACGCATCCTTGAGTTCAAACTCAGTATCACTCCACTGTCCACTGATCGCATATCCAAATTCATACGCTTCACCCGAAAACTTAATCCGGGCACGATCAATGTCAAATCCTCTGGTGGCTTCATTCGAGCCGGCATCATTGTAAAGATAACGGAACTGAAGGAAACCAGAAACATCGACAGTAACGGGACTGTCGTCACCCCGAAGACTCATGCGAGTTGCAGAATCTTCGCGAACCCCCATGATGAGTTCATGAACGTTAACGTTTTCCGCTGCACCACTCATGAGAGGTGCAGAAAGAAGAATAGTTGCAATATTAATCATAGTGATTCTCCTTTAGTGGCTTTAGCCACCCCAAGTGGTTACTGAGTCCCAAACGGTTGCGACCGCATCGCGGAACCAAAGGACACCATCCCATGCGAAAGGCACGAGAGCGAGTGTGACGAGGAGGGAACGGGTGATTCCGATCTTTCCAAGCCAATTCTGTACAAAATCTTTGCCGCAACCTGCGGCGGGGCAATCTCCAGTAGTTTTACTCATAGGTTTCTCCTTTTGTTAGAGTATATGTGTTCATTCTCCGACGAACACACTGGATTAATAAAAGTTCTATTATACGTTTAATTTGTTGTTAAGTCAACTACTTCGCATGAATTTCCAGAACAGGCAAACGTCTGCGTTCCCGCTGTGTTATCTTCCTGTTCGTACTCTCCCAATTTGCTCCAATCCACATCTTGTGGCATGGATGTTAAAAGTTCTTCATATTCCACATCAGTGCAGTCCTGATATGGTGCTTGCTTATATGTATGATCTGAGAAAGGTAAGAAAGAAACACCGGAAACTTCATCAAAGTGTTCCCATACCCATGCACCAACACCCATCCACTCATCCTCCTTCACAGAGACAGTGATTGAAGGCTTGTGTTCACACCAAAATCTTTGATACTGCAACCAAAGCTCCAACTGTTCGATTGCAGTCATGTCCGTCCTGAACACGGCACTCTTTGGTGTCTTCATTGGGAAAGAAAACACCATAGTGTGTTCTGGTTTCATTACATCTGGCTCACAAGGGAATCCCTGAGTTTCCATGAATCTACACAGAGGATCTTTCATATCAGCACGGACTGTGCGGACATAGTATGGATTGTGACGAGCGTGAATACCTGATGCTGCGTCTACAAGCTGAGAGACGGTTCCACTGGGTTTAACACAAGTAATAGCGACAGACTCATTGATTCCGATGTTCTTCGCTGCTTTCTTGTTTTCTTGGATTGCAGCAGTCTTCAGGTTTGTCAGAAGCTCTTGTAGACCCCTAGATTTACCGTTCGTCAGCTTGCAGTCCATGATACCAGTCATAGACACACCAAGAAGTCTCTCGTCCTCACAGTTACGCTCCCACTCACTTGAGAGGTACTTGAAGTTAGTCAGAGTAGACTGCCATGTACCAAGAATGGTAGCAAGTCGAACCTTTCTTTCTAGAGACTCTGCGGTATCATCACCACGAATGACAATTTCAGTTAGATTACAAAATTCCTTATCGCGAAGAATAATCTCACTACAGGGGTTTGTACCAAACTCGTGGTTGGATTCACGAAGACGATATCCATCACCCATGCTCTGACGGTGTTCGTTTGCACGTTCAATTTGTTTCTGTGCTGCGTCACGATTGAAAATACCTCGTTCACCAGACTTACTCTTATAGAGGGAGAGCCACTCCTCCATGAATGTGCCGATTTCTGGCTTCTCTCGATAAGCTACCG
>CETF01023908.1_pt1 | contig 15112 bp, 6 predicted proteins | sample 326991 | NCBI WGS metagenome assembly CETF01 (sample SAMEA2622331, study PRJEB7988) | marine metagenome | biome: marine biome (ENVO:00000447); feature: surface water layer (ENVO:00002042); material: "saline water (ENVO:00002010), including plankton (ENVO:xxxxxxxx)" | depth 5 m | reverse complement strand
TTTAAATCAATTTATACAAGCTGAAAAAATAACAAAAGATTTAAATCCTACATACGGTAGCATACAAAAGTTATTTTCAAGACAAACTGATTTAGTAGCTTTTTGTGAAGATAGAGTTGTTAAAATATTAGCAAATAAAGACGCCGTGTTTAATGCTGATGGTAATCCACAGCTAACTGCTAATCAAAACGTACTTGGACAAACAATGCCTTTTGCAGGTGATTTTGGTATATCTAAAAACCCAGAGTCTTTTGCTGTAGATAATTATAGAGCTTATTTTACAGACAAACAAAGATCTGCAGTTTTAAGATTATCAATGGACGGTTTAACTAATATATCTGACTACGGTATGGGTGATTGGTTTGGTGATAATATGAAACAGTTCCGTAAACTAATTGGTTCTTACGATACAGATAAACAAGATTATAATTTAACATTTGCAGAAAACTACTCTGCTTATGAAGATGTAAAAACTTTAACATATAGTGAAGATGTAAGAGGTTGGGTTAGTTTTAAGTCTTTTGTACCTGAACAAGGTATTAGTATGAATAATGATTATTTTACTTTTAAAGATGGTTATATATATATTCATCATCAAGGATATGTAGATGCAAATACTTTTTACGGTGAATTTACACCTTCTAGTGTAGATGTAATATTAAATTCAGATTCTGGTAGTGTAAAAAATTATCAAACAATAAATTATGAAGGTAGTGATTCTAAAATAACACAAGAAATTATACCACCTGGTATTAGTTCAAACGAGTATGAAGGTTATAAAAAATTAATATCAAAAGAAGGTTGGTTTGTTGAAGATATAACTACTGATAAGCAAAAAGGCCATGTTATTGAGTTTGTAGAAAAAGAAGGCAAGTGGTTTAATTATATAAAAGGAGTTAATTTATTAAATAACACAGATATAGATACAAAAGAGTTTTCTTACCAAGGTATAGGTAGAGCAACTGAAGTTCCAGAAGTAATTGGTGGTTGTACTGATCCTAAAGCTTTGAACTATGATCCAACAGCTAATCTTGATGATGGTTCATGTCAATATCCTATATCTGGTTGTACTAATCCTTTAGCTAATAACTATGATCCAGCTGCATTGATTGATGACGGTAGTTGTACTTTTAATGATACTTGGAACTGTGATACTATAAATGGTGGTGTTATACTTGTAACAGATGGCACGGGTATATATAACGATTATTCTACTGCAGTTGCTAATTGCCCAGCCTGTATTGGTCAAGCTGGTTGTACAGATCCTAACTATCAAGAATATGATCCTGCAGCTGTTTGTGACGACGGAAGCTGTTTAACGCTTAACACTTATGGTTGTAACGATGGTACATTAGGCTCTCCTAATTTTCCAGATATATATGGTAACTGTGTTGATGGTAATCCACCAAATCCAAATGCTAATGATTACCCGTTTTGTAATCCTGGTAAAGGGTATATTTATTGTAACTACGATCCTCTTGCAAATATTGATGATGGCTCGTGTAACATTTGTGTAACTGGCTGTACAGATCCGTTAGCAAATAATTATAATCCATTAGCAACTTTTGATGATGGTAGTTGTCAAACTGGTATATTTGGATGTACTGATCCAAACGCATTAAATTTTGATCCACTAGCTACAGTTGATGATGGTAGTTGTTGTTACGTGTTAGGTTGTACAGATCCAAACGCTATTAACTACAATGTACCAGCTGGCGCTTGCGTTGATGATGGCTCGTGTGTAGCTATAGTTTATGGTTGTACAGATCCGAAAGCGTTAAACTATTTCCCAGGCGCGTTTGTTGAAGATGGTTCGTGTGTTTATCTTGGCTGTCTTGAAGTTAGTCACCCTGCTTATTTGTATATTGATATAAATGCTTATCAAGGCGCACCTTCAGGACTTAATCCTGTAGATGTAACTCAGTATGTTGCTCCAAATTATTTACACTCTTATACTAATCCAGTACCACCTATAACCATAGGTAATACAACGTCAGGACCTGGTTTTAGTTATAGTACTCAAGGAGTAACAATTACATATTCTTATGACCCAAATAATCCAGGCGGCTCAACCTCGGTTGCAATCGTAAATGCAGGCACTACGTTTTGTGACGCAGTTGCAACACAATTAAGTTTATAACTATGAAAGAAATAAAAGCTATTACAATTAATACTAAAGCTATGAGCGGAGGCTCTCAAGCTAGATCATACGTTGTTGAAGGTACTCCTGGCTCTGTGTTTAGTATTACTATTACTAACTCAGCTAATGAATATTATAATTTTCCTGAAAACACTATAATACTAAATCCAGAAGAAGAAAGTAGACCTGCGGCTGCTTTTACTTCTACACCTACAAGATTAAACCCTAGAGTTATACCGGGGCTTCCATCTCCATTAGGTCCAGATACAAATACTTATATTGGTACGGTTGTTTTTCCAAAAGTTAGTGCTGATGATAATTACGTACTAACTATTTATCCTGAAATGCATTACGATACAAAGCTAGCAGATAACTTAGGTAAAGGATCTTACATATTTGCTAACATACCGCAGCTGATAGACACAACAGTTACATTTTCTTTAGGCTCAACTGCTAGTAGCGGTACATATAACACTTTACCTAGCAATAATACTGCTTCTGGTAAAGAAAGTAGAGTTGAAGGCGCAGTTAGCTCTACGTTTTCAATAAATTGGCCGGTTAGTTTAAGTAGCAGTCAATTTATAATAGCTAAACAACCTGATCAAGCTGATTTTTATTTTACTACTACAAAAGATACTTTAACAACTGGCACTGGCACTAGTTTAGAGTTAAAAGATATTACAGGTTTATCTGTAGGTATGGTTGTTTCTGGTACAGGTATAGCTAGTAACGCTACAATAACTAAAATAACAAAAGGTTATTATAATGCTGGTAAATCAACTACCGCTTTTCCTGTATATGATATTCCACAAATAATAGACTCTACAGATCCTAACAACCCTATTTTAGTAGATAGTCCTGGTGGTACAGTAGTTATTAGTGATAGCTCAACTTTTGTTGCTGACAGAACTTTAACTTTTAAAGGCTATGGTAGTTCTGCTTCAAAAATATTTAACAATACTAGTTTTAGCGTTTCTAATTTTAAAGTTGAATTAGCAGATGTTACAACTACAACAGATGCAGCTGTAAGTAATAGCACAACAATACCAATAGCTAGTACAGACGGTATAAAAGCTGCAGAAACGACTATAATGTCTGGTGTTGGTGTTGTTGGTGAAATACATGTAGATGCTGTAAGTGATGGTGAAAACGTAACAGCGAGCGCAGCTCAAACAATAGAAAACGGACAAACAATAACTTTTAAAGGCAGTAGTAGAACTGCTACAATAACAGGTGATGTTACAGTTAGCTCTTATGGTAACAGTAACTTAACTTTAACATTAGAATTAGATAACATTTTAACAGTAGGATAATATGCCATTAATAACAATAGGATTTAATAAACCAATAAACGTATCGGTACAAGTAGGTGATCTTGCTTGGTATGTACCTACAAATGTACAAGGTGTTCAAGGTAATGAGTACAACACAAATGATATTGACAATATAATTTTAATAGGGCCTATAACTAATATAAATGGTAATATATTAACTATAGATCAACCTTCTGGTCAAACGCCGCCTTCAGCTACAGATTTTATTATGTTTTCAAAAGATAAAAGAGCTAACTTAAGTGGTGTTATAGGTTATTATGCTAAAGTTAGATTTGTAAATGATAGTAAACGTCCAATAGAATTATTTGCAGTAGGTTCTGAAGTATTTGAAAGTAGTAAATAAATAGCAAAAAGTGTAACTATAATATATACTTAAGTTATATTATATGTTAAAAAATGAAATAGCTGCTAGAGGTAAAATACTAGAGTTAGAAAAAAATTTATTAAAATCTGATAACAAAGATATTATTAGTGATAATGGTAATATATTAAAATCAGAAGAGTTTCCATTAAAACATACGTTTGCAGACGGTATTTATGTTAGGCAAATGAATATGAAAAAAGACTCTATTGTTGTTGGTGCAATACACAATCATTTACATGTTTGGTTTTTATTAACCGGATATATTAGAGTTGCTACAGAAAGTTCTACAGAAGATTACATAGCACCTTGTTATGTAACAGCAACACCAGGTGTTAAAAGAGTTATATATGCAGTTGAAGAAAGTATATTTGTAAACATACACAAAAACCCAACAAACACACAAGACTTAGAAGAATTAGAAGCTGAAATAGTTTCAAAAAATTACGAGGAATATGAACAATATATTAACAAAAACAAATAAGATATGTCATTTGCAGTAGTAGCAATAGTAGGAGCAAGTGTAGCCGCAGCAGGTGGTATCGCTAAACTAGGTATGTCTTTAGCTGGCCGTAGAGATAGACGTAATGAGCAGAGAGCAGCTAGAGAAGAACAGCGTAAAATGAGAAAAGAGTATGAAAATTTAGATACTAGTAATCTTGCTGCTGGTGTTAGAAACCCATACGAAAACTTAGAAAATGTATTTGAAGACTTAACTGTTAATCAACAACAAGCACAGTTTCAAGCTCAACAGTTTCAACAAAGCCAAGCTAATATTATGCAAAGCTTACAAGGTGCTGCAGGTGGTAGTGGTATTGCTGGTTTAGCACAAACACTAGCTAATCAAGGTTTATTAAGCGCACAAAAAGCTTCTGCAACTATTGGTATGCAAGAAGCAGCTAATCAGCGTGCTGCAGCTCAAGGCGCTGCTAGAGTACAGCAGTTAGAAGGTCAAGGTGAAATGTATGCTGAAAAAATGAGACAAGCAGGTGCTAGAGAAGCTAGAGGTTTAGAATATCAAAAAACATCTACATTGTTTGGTATGGCACAACAAAGAGAAGCTGCTGCTAATGAAGCTATAAGGCAAGCTAAAGCAGATCAAATGGCTGCTGTTGGTCAAATAGCTCAAGCAGGTACTCAATTAGCTACGGCCGGTATGAACATGCCAAAGTTACCACCAGGATCACCTGCACAAAAAGTTAATCTTGATAATTTAACTGCAGAAAACGTTTACGGTAAAGTAGATAATTTTGAAATGGACCCTAATCAATTACAAAATAGGCCAATAGTTACAACTGAACAAGATAATAGTAACCAAATAAATGTTGGGGGTGGTGGTAGCGTACCTAGTTATTTAAGTTTTCCGTTTAAAATAAATAAAAATAAATAATATGGCTAAAGTAAGTACAAGAGCAGATATGGCGCTTATACAGGGCGCTGCAAAAATAGGGCAAAGTATGATGCCAGCTGATTTATCAGGTCTTGATAAAGTAATGGAAGCTGGTGTTGGTTTAGCTACTGAGGCTTTAAATGAAAAAAGAAAAATTGAACAAGAAAAAGTTGATGCTTATGATGCGTTTACACAAGCCGCTGAAGAGGTTTCGTTAAGTTCAAGTGCTTTAGGTAATGTATTATATGAAGATACTGTTAGTTTTGCTAATCAACAAAAAGAAGCTTATTTAGCTGCGTTAAAAAATGGTGATCAAGCAGGTATGATGGCTGCTAAAAGAGCTATGACAGATAGATCAGCATTTACACAACAACATAAAGCTTTTATAGGTGATTTAGCTGACATGCAACAAAAAGGCGAGTTAAGCTCTGCTCACACAAAAGAAGAAATGGATTACATGAAAGCTGTTTTAAAAGGTGAGTATACCGTTGAAAAAAATGATAAAGGCGAAATGGTGTTTAATGTTAACGGTGTAAAGAAAACAAATGCAGAGTTTGAAGATATGTATATTCTTAAAAACTTTGAGTTAGGCGCTGAGGTTGGCAAGTTAAATCAAGACGTTAAAAAGAATATTATATTTGATAGAAACAATGTTAAAAATAAAATAGCGCAGAGCTTGCCTAGTACTACTAAAGAATTTAGAGCAGCTATTCATGATGATTTAGGTGGTGGAGCAAGCTTTAAACAGCTTTTAGAAAATGATAAAACATTAGATCAAGAACTTTTAATGGCTATTGGTGGTTATGATCCTAATGGTGATGGTAAAGTTGATCCGCAAGAAAAAGAAAATTTTATAAAAGCAGTAACAGATCACAATGATCCTAACTTTAATTTAGAAGTTAGTAAAAAAATATTAGCAGAAAAAATGACTAATGTTGTTGAAAATGGTCATGCTTCTTATTGGGCTAAGCAAGCTGAAGGCGCTGCCGCTAAACAAGCTGCTGACATGCGTATGAAGATGTTTGAAAATCAGTTAAGAATAGATCTTGATAATGCTAAAACAGATAATGATAGAACATTAGCTTACGATAAATATCAACAAGAACTTAGCAAAATAGGTTATAAAGATCAACTTGATATTACTAAAGATCAAAGAGAGCTTGGTGCTTCACAAGAACAAGCAAGAAATCAATGGAATAATATTACTTTTGACGAAGGTGACAAACCTGTAAGCAAAGCTCAAACTTATGTAAGAAAGTTTAGATCTATTTTAGGTGATGATGTAACTGATATTAGATACGGTACAGACTTTAAAGACGAGCAAGGTGATACAATACCAAAAGGTTACTATGCTGTAATACAAACTACAGATAAAAAAGGTAGATCAATTGAAGTTAATCAGTTGTTAACTCAAGGTGATGATCTTAAATTTGATGACGTTGCTAGATATATAGATCCTAAAAAACAGCTTATACCATCTAAACAAACAGATTCTTTTAGCGATAATCAAGTTTTATCTTGGTTAGCAAATAATACAGGTGATCCTAATTACCAAACAATATTAAATATATACAATAGTAATAAAAAAACTGATTAATGGCAGAATTTGATCCGCAAGCTTATATAGAGGCAAATAATAGTGCCACTAGTAGCTTTGATCCTAGTGCTTATATAAAAGAAAACACTAGTCAAAGTTCTGCAAGTGGATTTGATCCTAGCGCTTATATAAAAGCAGCAGAATCAGAACAATTAACTGTGCCTACAATGGAAGAAGTTCCAGAAGGTAGTACATTTGAAACAAGATCTGCATTAGAAAATGCAAAACTACTTGAAGCTAAAGAGCAAGACCTTGAAAATGCAAAAACGTTTGCTGATGAAAATATAAATTTATTTTTTGAACAAGCTAAAGCTTATAAAGATAAAAAATCATCAGGACCTGGTGGCACTGATCCTTTTGGTAGACCTTTGCCTGTTAACTTGTCAAAACCTATAGGTTATGATAAAAGACCTGGTAGTCAATCAAAAGTTGATGTAGAATACGATACAAATGTAAAACTACAAGAGACTTATGATACAGAGTTAAAACAACTAAAAACATTAAGAGATGAAAATCCAATGTTTAGTTACATTAAAGATGCAAAGAAACAATTAGAGTATATACAAGACCCTGAAGATCCTACAAAAACTATAAAAAACCCAAACAAAATAACTAGAGAACAAGTTGTTAATCTTGCAAAAGAAAATTATGTAGCAGAGCAAAAAGCTCAAATATTTCAAGACAATGTTTACGGAAAGGTTGATGAAATGGTAAACAAAAATATTTTTACTAAATTACAACCTTTTATACCTAGAGTTGGTAGTAAACCTTTAGAGCAAACAGAAGAGATTAAAAAAATTAAATCTGAAATGGCTGGGTTGGAAGATTATCAAACAGCTAACGTAAATTATTTAAATTCTCTTGGCAATACTGTTAGTAGTATAAATGAGCAAATGAGAATTTTAAATGAAAGCTTTGAAGATAAATCTGAATATTTTAAAGATATAAACGAAAACTCTGATCCTAAAAAAATAGAAGAGCTTAGACAATATTTAGTTCAAAGACAAGATTACGTAAAAAACTTTACTAATTTAGAAGCTCAAAGAAAAACAGCTTTAGATGCTTATACTGATAGATATAAAACTCACACTAAAGAAATAGAGCCTAAAATAGCAAAAGATTACGGTAAATTAAGTGAGTATTTATACCACATGGACAAAGACGGTCATTTATTAACAGGGCTTGGCGTTAGTCTTGTAGCTTCTGGTGGTGAAATATTAAATAACTTAGAGCAAGATTTTGCTGAAATAATAATGTTACCTCAAGGGCTTAAAAATGATCAATTATTTGGCGATACTAGAGTTGCAAAAGCTTTAGCTAGTTGGGCTGATAATTTTGAAGAGTGGAGAGACGAGGCTTATAAAGAGCCAGTTACAAATTATTTAGCTGGTATGAGAAATAGTATACAAGAGCCGCCTAAATTTGAAGAATCTGGCGATGATATTGGATCTGCTGCGAGATGGGCTGCTTATGGTGTTGCTAATTACTTACCACAACTAGGTGCTTTATACGTTGCAGGGCCAAGAGGTTTAACTGTTCTTGCAGGTTCTGCTGCTGGTGGTAGTTTTGCTGCTTCACGTATGTCTAACAAATTAGGCGAAACAAATTACTCTGGCGCACAACGATGGACACATGCTGCAACCGCTTTTGCTGGTGAATATATTACAGAAAAATTTACCTTAGGTTTAGTTAAAAACGCAAAAGGCGCTTACAAAAGTAGAGTAAAAGAAACTTTCAAGCAATTTGCTAAAAGAAATTTAGCACCTCAAGCTTTATTAACTACAGGTTATAAGACTGGTGGTGAGATGGTGTCAGAAGCTGGCGCAGAAGTAATAGGCTCAAACATGGCTGATTTATTTGTTTTTAAGAAAAATGTAAGTTTATTTGAAGGCGTTGAAGAAGCTGCTGTCACTGGTTTGTTAATGGAAAGAACAATAGCTGCGCCAGGTTTAGCTAGAGGTATAATGTCACCTTTTACAGGTAAAGAGTATGATACAAAGTTAAGAGAAAGACAAACTAGAAAAGAAGAAATAGAGCAAGAGTTAAAAAACCCGCAGTTAAGTAAAGAAGTACAAGACGACTTAAAAACAGAATATCAAAACTTACAAAAAGAGCAAGATGATATTATAAAAAAACAACATGAAAATGTTGATATGCTTAGCGAGCAAGAAACTCAAGATTTAATTGATATTGACGTAGAAATAAATAGATTAAAGAGAGCTCAAGACAACGTAATGAACGATAACTCTCTTACTGAAAGTCAAAAAGAAAAAAGTGTTGCTAGAATAAAATCTAACGAAGCTAAAAAAATACAAGAAAGAAACGATATACTTCAAAAAGTAGAAGATCCTGCTAAAAGAGCTAAAAGAGAAGAAGCGTATAAAAAACAAAGAGACGCTATAAAAGATAAAATAGAAAAAATAAACAAAAAAAGAAGAGATCAAGCTGCTTTAGCTGAAGCAATGGGTGGTAAGGCTTCAAAAGCTGAGTTTCAAGAATTTGAAACAAGAGAAGAACAACAAGCGTTTTTTAATGATTTAAACGCAGAGCAAGACGCTCTTGATAAAGCTGAAATAGCTGATATGCAAGAGATGTTAAAAAACCCTAATACTAGTAGAGCTGATAGATTAACTATACAAAATAACTTAGCGTTTTTAAGAAAACAAATAGATGGTAGAGCTAGAGAAGCTAAATCTAACGCTGCAGGTTTTGGTTTTATAAGACAAGATGCAGATGGTAGTTTTAAAATGTTTTTAAACAAAGAAAACGCTATTGCATCAGGTGGTAATATAAATGTAGCTGCACACGAGTTTTTACATGCTGTTTTATTTAAAACTACTAAAGGTAATCAAAAAATACAAGACAGTTTAGGCCAAGCAATACAAGATTATGTTGTGCTTGAAAAAGGTGGTTTTAGTGATGGTTTTGTAAACAAAATACAACCTTATTTAGGCGCTAGCAATGTAGGTGAAGAAATGATTACTGTAATGTCAGAGTCAATTCTTGACGGTACTTTAGAGTTTAATGATGGTTTTTTTACTAAATTAAACGACATTTTTAGACAACAGTTTCAAAGACTTGGTTTAAAAAGTATTGAGTTTAACACTGGTAAAGATGTATATAATTTTATAAAAGATTATAATGCTACTATAGAAAAAAACTACGACAGCAAAGCTATTGATCGTTTGTTAGAGGTTGGTGCTAAAGGTAAGCTTGTAGGAACTGTTAAAAATATAAAAGTAGATACTACTACAACGTTTTCTAAATCTGCTTTTGAAAACAGTAGAGTTGTTGAAGATTTAAACTTAAGTAATCAAACTGCAGAAATTGTAGCTAAAAATAAAGAAATAGAGAAAAAAATACTTGCTGAAGGTATAGAAGATGCTAATGGTAACATCATGGCTTCACCAGCCTTACAAAGACAGTTAGTGACTAACAACTTACCTAGAGCTTTTGCTTTAGCAAGGCAAGCTGCAAATGCTGCTAACGACTTAACGTTAGAAGAAGCGTTAAAAGAAAACGATGTTATGGAGTGGTACAGTGAGTATAGTTTAAAACTTGCTGAATTAGCTAGAACATATAGAGCACAAAAAGACGGTAAAAAAGTACCTTTTGGTGCTTATATGAATATACTACTACCTGTAAAATATTCTGGTATATTAGAAAAATTAAAATCTAAAGTAGAAACAGACAGAATAGAAGATGAAACTGTAGCTAAAAAAGTTGCTAGAAAAAAAGCGCCAAAAGATGATGGTAAAAAAGAATTAGAAGGCACTGCAATAGCTTTAGAGCAAATGGGTCATAGCGATATTATGCCAAATCTTCAAGATGTATACAATATAAACAAAAGTCAAGTAAAAAAACTAGGTACTTATAAAGATGTTAAAAATGCTATTTCTAGAGCTAAAAAAGAAGGACCTTTTTATCAAGCTTTAGTAGAAATTGCTGGTATATTTACAAACCAAAACTTTACAGCAGAAGAGTTAGCTAAACGTATACTTATAAAGCAAGATCTAACTAAAGAAATGCGTAAAGCAATACAGGATAAAATACTTAAAAACTCTCCTGAAATGATTACAATGGTACCAGACGGTACTAGTGTAGGTGGTGATGCTACTGGTATTGCAAACACTAAGCTTGGTATGTGGTATGATAAAAAAGGAAAATCTAAATTTGCAGAAACTGGTAGTAGAAAAGGTTTAGCAATACAACAAAAGCGAGGTTTAAATACTGAAACTTTTTTAACACCTTTTGGTTTAGCTGTAAAAGGCCAAAGAGTTACTGATAGAAGTGTAGATGGTGCGTTAAGAGAGTGGGTTATGCAAATAGCTACATTGTCTATGAACCAAGCTGGTAGATTAGCAGATCCAAAAAATATACCTTTATTAAAAACTAAAGAAGGTAAAAATCCTTTTCAGTTTAGTACATCACAAGTAAATAACATTGTACAAATAAACTCTACATTTGAAGTAGAATATAATGGTAAAGATAAGTTACTAGCTTTTTATAACTTGCCTAAAACTTTAAAAATAAACGACGAAGAAGATATTGATAAGTTTATATCTATGTTAAAAAAAGATGTTTTTCCTTTGTTGCCAAAAGAAGCATTTTTTGGACCAAGTGGTGGTACATCTTTAACTAGTAGTGCTAAAAATTTAGGTATGAGCTCTAGTAATCCTTTGTGGAAAGAGTTTGTTAAAAGAGTTAAAGCTTTAAAAAACGATACTAATATTAAGTTTGGTGATCCAATACAAGGCGTTGATGCTAACACAATATATTCTCTTCGTAATAAATACAGCAAGCTTTTTAAAAGCCCTAGTGTAATAGAGGCAAATATTAAAAACGGTGAAATAGCTAAGTTCAACAAAGAAGTTGCAGCTGTACACAAAGCTATGTGGAGAAGAATAAAAGACGCTATAAACTTAGATAAAAATGCTGCTACTGGTATAGCTACGTATTTAGGTTTTGTTGCAAACGATACTGGTCATTGGCACAAACTTGGTGCTCAGTTTGCAGGTTATTCTAAAAATATAACAGGTAGAAGATATGAATATGAGCATGCGATGCCTGCAACAGCAGCTTATTTATACTTATTAGACGCAGCTTTAACAGATGGTGTAGATTTTGATAGTGCTTATGAATTAGTAGTAGATAACTACAAGCTAATAGCTTTAGACAAAGCTATGGACGATAAATTAAGAAACGCCAGAACAGAAAGAGGTTATAGCTTACAAAGACGTATGCCTGACAACTGGGATTTATTAAAAGATCGTTGGTTAGATAGATATTTTAACGATATAGTTTTTGCTCAAGATGGTGGTATAAATCCAAACTCTATTATAGCTTTAAACGGTAAAACTTTTACAGAAGAGTATGGTATATCTTTTAGCAAAGTACCTGAGTTTGTAAACTTTGACAAAAACAATATAATACAAAAAGCTATAGCATTTAGCAAAAGTACAAGAAATGAAACAAGAGGTATTACTGTTTTAGATTTTGATGACACATTAGCAACTACAAGATCGTTAGTTAGATATACAGGCCCTAATGGTGAAACAGGTACTTTAAATGCTGAACAATATGCTAGCACATACCAAGATTTATTAGAGCAAGGTTATACGTTTGATTTTTCAGAGTTTAATAAAGTTGTAGGTGGTAAAATAGCACCTTTATTTCAAAAAGCACTAAAACTACAAGGTAAGTTTGGGCCTAAAAATATGTTTGTATTAACAGCTAGGCCACCAGCAGCACAACAGGCTATATTTGATTTTTTAAAAGCTAACGGTTTAAATATACCTTTAGAAAATATAACTGGTTTAGGCAACAGTACATCTGAAGCAAAAGCTTTGTGGATAGCTGACAAAGTAGCAGATGGTTATAATGACTTTTATTTTGCTGATGACGCATTACAAAACGTTCAAGCTGTTAAAAATATGTTAGATCAATTTGATGTTAAATCAAAAGTTCAACAAGCTAAATTACAGTTTAGCAAAGGTTTAAGTGATGGTATAAATGATATTATAGAACAAAATACTGGTATAGCTGCAGAAAAAAGATTTTCATCTGCAGAAGGTAGAGCTAGAGGTATAGGCAAAGGTAAGTATAAAGTTTGGATTCCACCTGGCGCTGAAGATTTTATGGGCTTAATGTATACTCTAGCTAGCGCTAAAGGTAAAAAAGGTGAAGCTCAATTACAGTTTATTAGAAAATCATTATTAGAGCCTTATAATAATGGTATTAGTGCTTTAAATGAAGCAAAACAAGAGTTGTCAGGTAACTATAAAGCATTGTTAAAGCAACACCCTGATATTAAAAAACTATTAGGTAAAGAAGTTCCAGATACAAGCTTTACTTATGATACTGCTGTTAGAGTTTATTTATGGGATAAAGCTGGTTTTGAAATACCAGGTTTAGCAGAGTCAACAAAGAAAAAGTTATTAGATGCTGTAAATGATTTTAGTGAACTAAAAAACTTTTCTGAAAGTTTAGGTAAAATTACAAAAGTAAAAGAAGGTTATCCTTTTCCAGATGGCGACTGGGTTGCTGAAACTATAATATCTGATTTAGCAAAAGCAACAGATGAAATAGGTAGACAACAGTTTTTGCAAGAGTTTATTGACAATGCTAACGAAATGTTTAACGAAGAAAATTTAAACAAAATAGAAGCTATATACGGTAGAGATTATAGAGACGCTTTAGAAAACATGCTCTACAGAATGAAGACTGGAAGAAATAAAAATATAGGAACTACAGACGCTCAGCTAAATAGATGGACTAATTGGATTAGAAACTCTGTTGGCGCTATAATGTTCGTAAACACGAGATCAGCTGTATTACAAACTATATCTTCTATAAATTTTATTAATTGGTCTGATAATAACCCTATAGCAGCTGCAGCAGCATTTGCTAATCAGAAACAATATTGGAAAGACTTTACTTTTATATTTAACTCTGACTTTTTAAAACAACGTAGATCTGGTTTAAGGCAAGATGTAAACGAAGCTCGTTTAGCAAACGCTTTAGTTGGTAAAAAAAATAAAGCAAAAGCAGCTTTAGCTTATTTATTAAAAATGGGTTTTTTACCTACACAAATAGCTGATAGTTTTGCAATTGCAGCTGGTGGTGCTACGTTCTATAGGAATAGAATTAAGTCTTTAATGAAAGACGGTATGTCACAGCAAGAAGCTGAAAAACAAGCTTTTCAAGACTTGCAAGAAGTTTCTAATATTTCGCAACAGTCTTCTGATGCTGCTTTAACATCAAGACAACAAAACAGTATATTAGGTGCTTTTATATTAGCTTTTCAAAATACACCTATGCAGTATGCTAGATTAACAAAAAAAGCTGCTATTGATTTAATAAAACGTAGAGGTGATTGGAAAAGCAATGTTAGTAAAATAGTGTATTATACAGCTATACAAAACTTAATATTTAACGCTATGCAACAAGCGTTGTTTGCGCTATTGTTTAGTGATGATGACGATGATGATGAAGCTGAATTACAAAGACAAATAAGGCTTGGTAACGGTATGTTAGACTCTGTATTAAGAGGTACTGGTATATATGGCGCTGTAGCTGCTACTGCAAAAAATATAGCATTAGAGTTTTATAAGCAAGATTTAAAAGGTAGTAGAGCAGATCATGCTTATACAATATTACAGTTTGCAAATATATCGCCACCTATAGGTTCTAAGTTAAGAAAATTATATAGCGCTACACAAACAAGAAAATTTAATAGAAAAGCTATGGAACAAATGGGTTACGATATTTATAACCCAGTTGTACCAGCTGTAGCAACAGCTATTGAAGCATTTACAAATTTACCAACAGGTAGAATATATAAAAAGTTTAATAACGTTTCAGAAGCAATGAACGAAGAAAACGAAAACTGGCAACGTATTGCTTTAATGATGGGTTGGAATACTTGGGACTTAGGTATAAAAGAAAGTTTTAAAGTAGAGTATGGTAGAACTAGAAAAAATAAATCAAGATCTAGGCTTGGTGGAACTAAAAGAAGATCAAGACTTGCTAAATAAATAAATATGAAAAAAACACTTATATTATTATTAATAATTTTAACATCTTGTGCTGCACCTAAAAAATGTTGTAGTCAAGATATTAAAAAAATATTTAAATTCTCTACGTTTTACGCTGCTGCAAACGGTGGTACATCTATATCAGATGTAGAAACATTTTCAGTTGCAAACGGACTTGAAACGTCTACTATAAAAACTCCATACGATTATAACTTATCACTTGGTATACGTAAAATAGCTAGATTTGGTTATGA